>ERZ1023396.153-NODE-153-length-21673-cov-7.883338_pt1 | contig 21673 bp, 17 predicted proteins | sample MGYA00380504_ERZ1023396 | MGnify/ENA primary metagenome ERZ1023396 (study PRJEB33173, sample SAMEA4830410) | metagenome | study: EMG produced TPA metagenomics assembly of the PRJEB25223 data set...
TGACGATAAATATCAAAATATCGCTTATACTGCTGATGATTGACACTATCAGGATGAAATTCTTTGTCATAAGTTACAAAAACACGACTACATGCTTCCATACTATCAAACCAGTTAACACCTGTTGCTGCAATAATAGCTGCTCCCATACTCGGACCTTCTTCATGACTTAATTTGCGCATAGACGCATTAAAAATATCTGCTTGTAACTGCAACCAAAAATCACTTTTAGCTCCACCTCCAGTAGCAGTAATATGTGTTAAAGACTTGCCATTTTCTCGTAAATATAATATTGACTCATACAAGGAATAGCTAATCCCCTCAATCACTGCACGTGCCATGTCACTACGTGTATGCAAACTACTAAGTCCAATCCAACTCCCCCTAATATACGCATCACCATGAGGTGTACGTTCGCCTGAAAGATATGGTGTAAATAATAAACCGTTAGCACCTATAGATGATTGTTGAGCTAGTAACAAAATATCATCAAAGCTAAGCTCTGGTGCTAGTGTTTTTTGGAACCATGCCAAACTATCTCCTGCAGCTAAAGTTACCCCCATAATGTAGGATACATGCGGTAAAGCATGTTGAAATAAGTGCATATTTTGACCATAGCTTGCAGCATTCGCTTCACAAGTCAAAATCACACCAGAGGTTCCAATACTACATAACGTATCATGAGGCTTAACTACACCTGAACCTAATGCAGCACAGGCGTTATCACCACCCCCTGCAAATACTTGAATATTAGTATTCAAACCGAGAGACTTTGCTACATCCGGCTTTACATTACCTACATATGATTCTGCTGAAGTTAGATCCGGAAAGATCTGAGCATCTATGCCAAACAAGGCTCCAGTATCATATGACCATTGTTGCGTTTTCGGGTCTAATAATAAAGTGCTTGAAGCATCAGACACTTCCATAGACAATACTCCAGTTAATTTAAAACGAACATAGTCTTTAGGTAATAAAAACTTATAAGTTCGTTCCCAATTGCTAGGTTCATATTGTTTTACCCACATCATTTTAGTTAAAGTAAAGCCTTCTAGCACAGGATTACCTAGCACATATTGTCCTAAGCGTTTTTTGATAATTTCACACTGCTCAGTCGTTCGTGTATCATTCCATAAAATGGCTGGTCTAATTGCTTCACCATATTGATCGACAAGGACTAAACCATGCATTTGTCCTGAAAACGACATTCCTTCTACTTGTACTACTCTCATACTTTCCATCTCACTAATGGTCTGCAATGTATCTTTAGTGGCTTGCACCCATTCATCTGGGTGTTGTTCACTAAATCCTGCTTGTGGGTGTAGCGTTGTAATTGGCTTATTGGCACTGGCTAACACTTGTCCTTGTTGGTTAACCACAATTGTTTTAACTGCACTCGTACCGATATCTACACCGAGTACTACTTTTTCCATGTAACCTCTAACCTTTCTTTTGTAAATTGACATTGTCGTCACCTAAATTAATACAGTAATCTCCACTATTTGGCAACTGCTTAAATTTCACTACTTGTTACTTCTTTTTTACTATTATAGTTGCGCTAAAAATGAATTTAAGACCTCCCGGAGTCTAATTCAATTTAGACTATCAGTGCTAACAAGGACTTCACCCTTACAACTAAAATTTTCAAATCATCATTTATCGAGGTTCATAATAAACTGTTGTAAAAACTTTTAATCCGTTTTCATTTTGTATAATTATATTAATAAATCTTTCATTAAGTCTTTTTGCTTATCAAACAATTGTTATAGCTGTATAATTTATATAGTTTGTCAAAGGAGTGATATATCATGAGTACATTTTCAACTGATGAAAAAGTACAAATATTATCTGATATTGTAGCTATGAATACAGTTAATGATAATGAAATTGAAGTATGTGAATACTTCCAAAAATTATTTCAACAACACGGCATTACATCAACGATTGAAAAAGTGGATGAACGTCGTGCCAATTTAATTGCTGAAATCGGTGAAACAGGACCTGTTATTGGTATTTCAGGTCATATGGATGTAGTTTCCGAAGGTGATCGTAGTCAATGGAGCTATGAACCATTCCAATTGACGGAAAATGATGGTTTCCTTTATGGTCGTGGTGCTGCAGATATGAAATCAGGTTTAGCTGCACTTGCCATTGCCCTAATAGAAATCAACAATAGCAATACTTTAAACTACGGGAAAATTAGATTTCTAGCGACTTCGGGTGAAGAAATGGAACAACTCGGTTCTCAAAGTTTATATGAACAAGGTTATATGGATGATGTAGAAGCTTTAATCATCGCTGAACCATGTCAAAACATGTTAGTTTATGCACATAAAGGCTCTATGGATTATCGTATTACATCACATGGTGTGTCTGCACATAGTTCCTTACCTATCTTAGGTAAAAATGCTATTAAACCATTAATTGAATTTATTCAAGATATCGATACTACATCAACACAAATAGCTAAAGAAGTTAAAGGCACAGCATTTGATTTTTCTAATATGATTTCTAAATTTAGTCAACAGTTACCACAAGCCATACAAGCAGCTCAAGTAGAAGAAGTATTAAGTGGACTTGTTGTAAGTAATACATTGATTAAAGGTGGCGTACAAGTAAACTCTATCCCAGAATCTGCTGAAGCTGAGTTTAACATTCGAACTATACCAGAATATGACAATAATCAAGTTAAACAATTATTCAACAATACTTTAGCAAAACATAATGAATCAGGCGCTAACTTGGTCAGTGATTTATACCTTGATTTAGATCCAGTATTAACCACAGGCAAAAATAATTTGATTGATACTGCTAAAAACATCGGAGATCGTGTGTTTGATACAGATTTACAAGCTGAACCAACTGTAGCTGTCACAGATGCCTCCAATTTATTAAAAAGTAAAGATGAATCATTCCCATTGCTAGTATTTGGCCCTGGTGAAAATCCACATCAATTAGATGAATGTGTAAGCAAAGACAAGTATTTAACATTCATTGACTTTTACATCGAATTATTAACAACTTATAGTCAAAAATAAATGCTCCCCAAACAAGCGCTCACTAAATTGGAGCGCTTGTTTTCTATATCAATAGTTAAGATTTTCTCACGTTAATGCTTCTTAACAAATAAAAGAAACTGGGACAATTGATTCGTCTCAGTCTCTTTTCATGTTAATGTATTGTTGTTCCAACGGTATCACCTTTGTGCACTTTTTCCACAATGTGTGTTTCCGAACCTGCTGCAATAACTACTTTTTGACAGCCGTGTTGAATTGCTAATACAGCATCTTGAACCTTTGGAATCATCCCACCATAGATTTCTTTTTGTTCAATATATTTTTGAATATCTTTAGCATTGAGTGACGCCTGTACTTTTTCGTCAATAAGCACCCCTGGAATGTCGCTTAAAATATAAATTGGCGCTTCTAAAACTTCGGCTATTTTATATGCTAAAGTATCTGCATTAATGTTGTACTGTTGTTTTGTACCTTGTTTCAATCCTATTGAAGCAATAACTGGAATAAATTCTGATGCTAGCACATTCAATGCAGCAGTATTAATATTGATCGGTTCACCAACAAAGCCATATTGTTGATGTAAAGGTTCAATATCAAACAATTGGGCATCTATACCATTAAGTCCAAGTGCACCTTGTCCTTGTACATTAAATTTACTTACTAATTCAGGATTCACTTTCCCAATTAGTGTCTGACTCGTTATGCTTAATACTTGTTCAGAAGTTACGCGTAACCCATCTTTAAATTCAGGTGCTACATCATTATGAGCTAAAGCTGTATTAATAAAAGGTCCTCCACCGTGTACGATTATTGGCTGATAACCTTGTTGTTTTAACCTATAAATATCTTGGATAATTGAATCATCTAAATTCGTTAATGTACTACCGCCTATTTTAATTACAATATAACTCATTTCATCATCCTCACGTTCTATATGACGCATTTATGCGCACATAATCATAAGTCAAATCACAACCGTAAGCAACAGCGTTACCATGACCATCTCCGACTTTAGCTTCAATGACAATATCATCTTGCTCAAGCTTTGCTTTCATCGTAACTTCATCAAAGGCTACTGACATTCCTTGATGAACAACGTCTGTATCACACAATGAAACATAAGTGTCATCTGGTTCAAATTGATCAGAAGCATAACCCATAGCTGCAACAATACGTCCAAAGTTGGCATCTTCACCATGTATTGCTGTTTTTACTAAATTAGATGACACGATACTTTTCGCTATTTTACGTGCATCGATATCGTCAACGGCTCCATTTACTTTGGCTGTAACTAACTTCGTTGCACCTTCACCATCTTTAGCAATTTCTTTTGCAAGATATTGGCAAACATAATGCATTGCTTCTTGGAATTCTTGCCAATCTGGGTGTTCAGTAGTTAATGGAGCGTGATTCGCTTGGCCATTAGCCATACACAGCACCATATCATTTGTACTTGTATCGCCATCAACGGTAATCATATTAAAAGAATCATCAATCGTCATTTTTAAACTTTGGCTTAATGTTTCACCATCAATATTAGCATCAGTAGTTACAAAACCTAACATAGTGGCCATGTTAGGATGAATCATACCTGAGCCTTTGGCTGTTCCGCCAATAGTAACGGTTGTGCCATCAATTTCTACTTGAACAGCTAAATTTTTAGTACATTTATCTGTAGTTAAAATAGCTTCATTAAAATACTCACTATTATTATATTGTTCTTTTAATACATTCTGTGTTCCATGATAAATTTTATCCATAGGTAAAAATTCACCTATCACGCCTGTGGAAGCAACTCCAACATTGGTCGGTAAAATTTTCAATTGTTCTGCCACCCATTGTTGCGTATCTTTAGCATCTTTCAGCCCTTGTTCACCTGTACAGGCATTGGCATTAGCAGAATTAACTACGATGGCTTGTAATGTTTGATTTTGAGCTATGCTTTCTTGTGTCACGATCAAAGGCGCAGCTTTAAAACGATTTAACGTATACACACCAGCAGCTTGCGCTTCTGTAGTAGAAAAAATCCACCCAAAATCATTATTTTGTTTTCTTAATCCTGCATGCATACCACCAGCAATAAATCCTAGAGGTGAGCTGACATCACCTTCAAAATCTACACTTAATTTACTTTTTACTTGTACATTATTATAGTCTTCCATCCCATCTCTCCCATCTATGGATATACTGGCAATTGATTCAATCCTGTAGCTGAATCAAGGCCGAAAAGTTTGTTTAAATTTTGAATTGCTTGACCACTGGCACCTTTTACTAAATTATCGATGACTGACACGATAATTGCTTGGTTACTTTCTTCATTGACATACACACCTATATCACAATAATTACTACCTGCTACCTCTTTTGTTTTTGGAAATTCACCAATGTCTCTGATACGTACAAATGGTGCGTCTGAATAATAACGTTGAAATTGTGCATGTAATGATTCGGTAGTAGTATGTTCTTTTAATTGAACATAAATCGTAGATAAAATTCCTCGTGTCATCGGCACTAAATGTGGGGTAAACGTTACCGCTATTTTTTCATCGGCAAGCTGTGTTAAATATTGTTCAATTTCCGGCTTATGCTTATGTTTTCCTATAGCATAAGCACTGAAGTTTTCATTCATTTCTGAAAAGTGAACATGTTGGGCAAGTGATCTTCCAGCACCGGAAACACCTGTCTTAGCATCTATGATAATAGAATCATTATGGATTATTTGGCTATCTACTAATGGATGTAACGCTAATAAAGTAGCCGTAGGGAAGCAACCAGGATTGGCAATCAATTGTGTATTTGTAGCGTCAACTGAAGACCATTCTGCAATGCTGTATTGCGCTGTATCCAAAGCTGATTGTGGTGCTGCTGTTTCTCCATAAAATTGTTCGTACACAGCTCTATCTTTCAATCTAAAATCACCTGATAAATCTATGACTTTAATGTTTTGCGCTAAAAACTTTGGCGCTAAGTGTTTGCTAATGTTTGATGGCGTAGCAAAAAACACAACATCACATGTAATATTTTCATTTTCTAAAGACTCAAAACGATAGGGTAAATGGTTTAAGTGAGGAAAGGTTCCAGATACGAGTTCTCCTGCCTTAGAATGTGAAAAAATATATTTAATTTTTACACTGGGATGATGTGCTAGCAACCTTATAAGTTCTACCGCACCGTATCCACTTCCGCCTACTATACCAACTTCAATCATTTAGTTCAGTCCTTTCAGAATATTCCGTCTTTTAAGTTCGTTTATTTTTGTAATACTTCAGTTATGACATCGATAACTTTAGTAATTTCTGTCTCATCAATGACTAATGGAGGAGAAATTCTAATAATATTACCTTGTGTTTCTTTGCATAACACACCTTTTTTAATCATCTCTAAACAATAAGGTTGTGCATTTTCTGTCAATTCGATACCGATAAACAATCCTCTGCCTCTCACGTCAGCGATAACATCACTATCAATCAACTGTAAGTTGTTCAGTAACTGTTGACCTAACGTCGCTGAATTTTCAATAAGTTTTTCTTCTATTAATACATCTAAAGCTGCAGTAGACACTGCACATGCCAGTGGATTACCACCAAAAGTCGAACCATGCGTTCCAGGTGTTAACACATTCATCACTGTCTCATCTGCTAAGACTGCTGAGATGGGGTATAATCCTCCACCCAATGACTTACCGAGCAAGTATATATCAGCTGTTACACCTTCCCACTCCGTTGCAAACATTTTACCTGTACGACCTAGACCAACTTGAATTTCATCTGCAATAAATAAAATATTATGTTCATCACAAAGTTCACGTACTTGAGCAATAAAGTTATCAGATGGAATATTCACACCACCTTCTCCTTGAATAGGCTCTAAAATAATTGCAGATGTATGTTCATTAATTACTGATTTTAGCTGTGCTACATCACCGAAATCAATGTAATGCATGTTATCTAATAAAGGTCCAAAACCTTGCTTATAACTTTCTTGCGATGATAAAGACAATGCTCCTAATGTTCTGCCATGGAAATTACCGTTCATTGCAATAATCTCACTGCGTCCTTCTGGCACACCTTTAACATCTTCGCCCCATTTACGTGCAATTTTTATCGCAGTTTCTACTGCTTCAGCACCTGTATTCATGGGTAATACTTTATCTTTATTAGCTAATGTACAAATTTTTTCTTCCCAAACACCTAAATTGTCACTATATAAAGCACGAGAGACCATCGTTATCTGTTCGCTTTGTTCTTGAAATGCTTTGATGATTTTGGGATGGCAGTGCCCATGGTTAACAACTGAAAATCCTGAAATACAATCAATGTACTCATTGTTTTCAATATCCCAAACTTTCGCACCTTTACCTTTGGATAGAACTAGATTCATTGGACTATAATTGATCGAACTATACTTATCTGTATGTGTAATTACATCGTTCTTTAAATCGTTCATCAAAACCCTCTTTCTTTATATTTATTCTTAAAAACGAATTAATATTCGTTATCATACACCTCGACTGTTAATAAGTCAAATTAAATTACAGCTTCTTTTCTGTTATTAATCCTGCTACTCACTATTATCAAATGTTTACCATTTGTCATTATTGCAGCTTCTTTTTAACTTTTGTGATAGATTTAATATTTCAAAAAAACATGGCAACTGCAATTTTTTAAAAGATTCCTATATTATCCAACCATACAATGGGTTGTGCCACACATAATTTTCTAAATATTGTTAATATTCTGAAAAAAATAAGTGTAACATACTCTCAAACTATTACAACTGTTGTTAACGTAAAATTACATTCAAATTTACATACACAATTTATGCAAGTTTCAAGATAATAATAAATCCGACAAATGAACATATGCTATTTGCCGGATTTATACATGAGTTATTTCATACTTCTATTAATATTTACTTTGAGGTTGTTGAGTCTAGTTGTTGTTCTGCTTTTAATTGTGCAGTCATATTTTTATTAAATTTTTTTGCACGTTTAAAATAGATGCTTTCAAAGTAACTCGTCGTACCTAATTTATAGAAGATTAAAGCTACGATTATAATAACTACAAAATCATATGGATAATGTATTAAGTTTAATCCTTTAAATTCCTTACTACCTATAAACGATAAGAAGGCTAAAGTAATTAAATACACAATAATCCATAAACTACCACCGATTTGTTTTTTCGTGTTTTTCCAATTCATTTTGTATTCATAAAAGAAATAAATTGGTAAACCTAATATAATAATGAAAATAACTTGAGCTGTAGTTGGCCACATCGCCCAATAAATTGCTAATGAAGCTAAGACGAATGAAAATGGTGCCATAAATTTCAACATGGTTGCTCTAAATGGTCTATGCATTTGCGGCGCCATTTTACGTAATGAAATAACCGTCGTAGGTCCAGTTAAATACGCGACTAATGTTGCAGTTGAAATTACACTGGCTAATACTGCCCAATCACGGAATAAAGTTACCATAATCATACTTATAACAGCATTGAATATTATTGCAACACGTGGAATTTTGTACTTTTCATTCATCTGTCCTAAGAATTTCGGTATATGTCCATTTTTTTCCATTGCACGTAACACACGACCTGTAACGGCCACAAATGATACACCAGTACCAAATGGTGAAACCACTGCTTCAATATAAAGTAAAATAGCTAGCCAATTCAATCCAAGTAAAATAGCCATATCAGCAAATGGTGAGTTGAAATTAATACCTGCCCAACCATTGCCGTGGAGCATATCGCTTGGCATTGATGTAATAAAGGTACTTTGCAACACTATGTAAAGCACTGCACTTAATGTTAATGAAATGGCAATTCCTCTAGCAATATTCTTTTCTGGTTTCTCTATCTCAGAACCCATATTAATGATAGTTTGAAATGCATTAAATGAGAAAATAATTCCAGAAGCTGTTGTAGCTGCAAATATTGGCGCACTGCCATAAGGCATAAATGTACCAACTGAGTGCCCATAATTGCCAGTATCGAAGCCAGAAATCATTAACATGATAATTGTTAATAATGGGACACCTAATTTAAACACCGAAATCAGACTAGTGAATGAGGTTAATAATTTAACAGACCAATAATTTAATAATGAAAATATGATGATAATAACGAAGACAGCCAATAAGCCAATATTACTTATTGAGCCTCCTTCCATTAAATTGCCCATAAACTTAGCCCAATCCCAAGGCCATGAACTCATATACTGTACTGCAGAGACTGCTTCAATCGGGATAATTGTTACAAGGGATACCCAATTGGCCCAAGCTGCAATAAAACCAAACAAAGAACCATGTGTATATTGTGCATAGTTACTCATACCACCGGATTGAGGGAACATCGTGCCAATTTCAATATAGTTATACGCTATTGAGCCAATAACCGCAAAACCGATAATCCACGAAATAATTGCTGCGGGACCAGCAATAGAAGATGCTTCCCACGCACCAAATAACCAACCAGAACCAATAAGTGATCCTAAGCCTAGTAGTACGAGTTGCGCTAAATTAATCTTATTACTCTTATTCTGTTTTTCCATACAAACTCCTATAACATTTTTTGTCTTTTATACTCATCTTTATTCTTGTTATACACAATATACATTTTATTGTATAGTCGATCATTATACACTTATTTAAAAACCAGTCAAACTGCTAAAAATATATAACAATAATTGTATAAATATACTTTATACAGCTAATTGATGCATAATCGTTTTTTTGAATTAACTTCGTTTATGCTATACGTACAGTCAATAAATCGGCACTTGCTTATGTAACCTATTTATTCATAAATTTTATATTTCATTTAGCCTCAGACAAATCATATTACAGCTTACAAAAGCTTTTATAACAACGATTAAGCGTTTCCTTAACCTCTTAAACAATAAACATAATGTATTTTTTCTTATATTGATTACTTTTATACCCTAAGAGAGATATATGTCATTTTTCTTGTGATATCCTCTTTCATTTTACAAAATTTAACGCAACACAAATATACTGTTGCAAAATTCAATAACAATCGAGCTAGCCAAAAAAGATAGCAGAGAAATCTTATCTTCAATAGATTCCCTGCTATCCTCTAGTTATTTAATTATGATTTTACTACACAACATCTTTATTGTGGTTTATCTTCTTCTGTCCACCACAATGCATCTTTAGGATTTTTAATCACTTCTTCATACTCTGACTGACTTTCTACATTCGGATATGCGCCGCGTAATGATTTATTAGATGTTGATTTAAACATAAAGCCAAAGATTAATAGTCCAATAACGTTAATAGCCACTAAATAATATGATGGTGCAATTTGTTGACCTGTTGTTTCCACTAATGTTGATAGTATAAATGGTGTAAGACCACCAAAAATAGCTGCACCAATATTATATACTAGTGATAATGTTCGTAACCTTACTTTAGTATGGAACATACTCGGTAAGAGTGAAGGCATAACACCTTCAAATGTTGACATAAATAATGCAATGATAAAGAGACCAATTATAACAACAGGAATAGACGGTATTGTCATTAGCCAAAATGCCAAAATTGAAAATAAGCTAAATCCTGCGAGACCAAACATCGTTGTACGTTTATTGCCCACTTTATCGCTATACCAACCAAAGAAAAAGACTGCTGGTATCATGAGTGCCATGGTTATCGTACTTAATATAGATCCCATCGTACCACCTAGATTAATTGTGGTATTTAAAAATGATGGCATATATGACAGCACCATGTAGTTAGCAACATTTAAAAATGCTACACCAGTAAAGCACACAATAACGTCTTTCCAATAATATTTGAAGATATCTAAATAAGAATATTCTAATTCTTCTTGTTCTTCTAACGTAGATTCATATGCCGGACTCTCATCCAAACTACTACGCAGAATAATACCGACAATACCTAGTGGAGCTGCAATAATAAACGGTATTCTCCAACCCCAATCAGCCATTTGTTGGTCTGATAATAAAGCATACATTGTACCAGCTAATATTGCTGCCAAAATATTACCTGCCAAGGTACCGATTTCTAAGCCACTTCCTAATTTACCGCGAGTACTATCAGGTGAAGACTCAGCAATAAAAGTCATGGCGCCTGCATACTCTCCTCCTGTCGAAAAGGATTGTATCATTCTAACTACAAGTAACAAAATAGGTGCCCAAATGCCTATTTGATCTTGTGTTGGTAATAGACCTAACATCAACGTAGATGCGGCCATTAATAAAATCGTAGTAGATAATACAATTTTTCTACCATATTTATCTCCAAGGTGGCTGAAGAAAATACCACCTATTGGTCTTACTATAAAAGCAAATGCAAATACTGCAAAAGTTGAAATGATTTGCATTTCTTGAGGTAAATTACCAAAAAAGTTTGCACTAAGTATGACTGCCAACTGGGCATACAAACCAAAGTCAAACCACTCTATTGCATTACCAATCCCCGTGGCAACGACTGTTTTTTTGGCTTTACTTGAATCAACGTGATTCACGTTTTCCTTTTTGAATTTCACACAAAAACACCCCTTATTTGTATCTACCTTTACAAATAACCTATTCAGATAAATATAAACACCAAATTAGAAATTTTAATTTTACACACTTTTGCTAAATTAAAATATCTTTCGTTATTTATGCACTTAAAGTTAATACTAAGTTGCTAAAACACTAATCATAAATAAGTTCATTAAAGGGTTAAGCAACTTAATTCACTTTTTTTTAGCGTGGTATAATAAAGTAGTTATATTTAACTTGGAGGTGCAAACATATGAAACAACTTTATTTTAATCATGACGGTGGCGTGGATGATTTAATTTCATTATTCTTATTATTACAAATGGAAAACATTAATCTTATTGGTGTAAGTGCAATTGGCGCAGATAGTTATGTAGAACCTGCAACGAGTGCATCCCAAAAAATTATCAATCGCTTTTCAACTACACAGATAGATGTTGCCGCTTCTAAAGAACGTGGCAAAAACCCATTCCCTAAAGATTGGCGTATGCATGCCTTTTTTATGGATGCTTTACCTATTTTAAATGAACCTACCGCTTCACAGTCTACAATACTTGATACCGACGCCTATCAAGATATTATTGACAAAGTAAGTCAATCTTCTGAGCCTGTAACCTTATTATTTACTGGACCATTAACTGATTTAGCTAAAGCTTTAGCAGTAAATCCAACTATAGAACACAATATTGCACGTTTAGTATGGATGGGAGGCACATTCTTATCAAAAGGTAATGTTGAAGAGCCGGAACATGATGGCAGTGCCGAATGGAATGCTTTTTGGGACCCTGAGGCTGTAGCTGCAGTATTTAATACTACTATTTCAATTGATATGGTTGCGCTTGAAAGTACCAATCAAGTACCGTTAACACCTGCTATTCGACAACAATGGGCCGACGAACGTCATCATATCGGGGTTGATTTCTTAGGAGTTAGTTACGCAGCAGTTCCACCACTAACACATTTCCAAACAAACTCTACTTACTTTTTATGGGATGTATTAACAACTGCTTATATTGGTAAACCTGAATTAGTACATCAATACACTTTGAAAGCCGCTGTTATCACTGATGGTCCTAGCCAAGGTAAAATTTACCAAGATGAAACTAACGGTCGAGAAGTAGACGTTGTTACTCATGTTGATCATGATGACTTTTTCTTATATATTACTGATTTAGCTAAAAAAGTTACACACTAACTTACAACACACATAGGAAGCGCTACAAAGACCTAGTGTTATTAAAAATTTTGTCGTCTCAATCTCTTGCTTTAAACATAAACGAACCTTAGGCTACTCTCACCTAAGGTTCGTTTAATATTGAAAGTTTTTTGGCCAATTACAGAAGAAAGCCCACTAGCCAAAGACACTAGCCTAAGGCAACGCCTACGGAAGTCTGTACAAAAAATCTGCCAATAAAACCGAAAACTTTGTCTGTATCCTCTTGTTTTATTGTCAGTAAACAGACCTTAAACATTAGTACTCCAAAAGATTTTTCTATATATTAGCAGTAATTTGAGCCGACTCCTGCGGGAATAGCACTAGCTGAAGACTACAGGTTGAAGCAGTGCCCGCGGAAAGCGTGCACAAAAACTGCTAACAAAATCGGTTTTCACTACATCCACTGAAATGATTCCTAGACACCTCTCGCTCACCTTTATACTGTCAATAACTTGTTGGAGTTAAAAACTGTTCATCTATAATCGAACGTGTATGTTGTTGTAAATGCGCTACAGACATATCACTATCTTCTTTAAACTGTACAGAATGTTTATCTGCTAACTTAGTTGGATATCGATGTAACGGATATACAGCAAAATTATATCTGCTATCGCTATTGCCAGGGTCTACAATTTCATTATGAATGACTAATGATTTCCACCGTACATCCTCAATCGACACCCCTTTAGGACTTTTGTTAATATCAAAATTCACACTTCCACCAAGGATATTTTTCTCGTCACCTGTTTCTTGGCCATTAAGAAAATTTCCCAGTGAATAGGCTACCAAAGTACGCTGACCATGCTTTCCTTCAACCCATTCCATTGGTTGTATAACGTGAGGATGCATACCTAAAACAACATCAACACCTTTATCTGCAAACAATTGTGCATAATACCGTTGCTTGTTACTAGGCTTACTTTTGCCTTCTTTGCCCCAATGCGCGGATACAATAATTACATCACTTAATTTACGCGCTTTAGCAATATCACGTTTAATCACCGCTTCATCGAAATAATTAATATGATAAGGCGCTTTACGCTTTAGACCATTCGTACCATATGTATAACTCAGCATAGCAACTTTAATACCTTTAACTTTTTTAATTGGAATATTATTACGATCTTCGGACGACTTAAATGTACCAGTGTACATTGTACGATGACGCTTCCATAAATCAATTTGATGTTCCAATCCAGCTACTCCTTGATCTAAAGCATGATTATTAGCCCCATTAATAAGATTAAAACCACTTGCTACTACATTTTGTGCTAACTGGCTTGGTGTATTAAAACGTTTAAAACCTGAAAATGCTTTATCATCTCCACCCATAGGAGATTCTTGATTAATATACGCTATATCTGCTGATTGAATATACTGTTCTACTGGTTTATACATTTCACTAAAATCAAACGTACCATCTTGTTGACGCGCATCATTATAAACTACAGGATGGATTAAGTTGTCACCTACTGCCACTACAGAGGTATGTTTGTCCAAGTATTTCAGTTCATTTAACGTTGTATAACCAACACACAAAAATAAAATAATCACTAAACTGAACGTTAGTTTATATTTCTTCATTTTATTATCCCCTTATATATGTGTGATTATAATAATGAATTAAAAAAAGTAATCATAAAAACATAAGTTTGTTTAATATGATTACTTTTATTATATTATTCTAGAATCGTTTGACTCTCTTTTTCATGCAACATTTGAGTTATTTGATTATATTCATTCATCACAGCTACTTTAGGAACATGTGACTGGAGTTCTTCTTCATTCAGAGCAACATAGGTCATAATAATTACAACATCATCCACTTCAACCAAACGTGACGCAGCACCATTCAAACAAATCTTGCCACTACCTCGTTCACCTTCAATAACATACGTTTCAAAACGCGCACCGTTATTATTATTTACAATCGCTACTTTTTCATTAGGTAAAATATCCACAGCTTCTAGTATATCTTTATCAATCGTAATGCTGCCTACATAATTCAAATTAGATTCTGTCACTCTGGCTCTGTGAATTTTAGCATTCATCATTGTTCTAATCATTAAGATACCTCTCCTATTATAATATTATCGATCAAGCGTGCTGTAGAAAATTTCACTGCTAAAGAAATAAAAATACGTCCTGATATGTATTTTTGCTCCTTTAATTCTGGATAACTGTATACAGCAACTTCTTCTACATTACCACTCGTATGAGAGGTCAAACATTGTGTCACACCTTTTATGAGCACATCACTGCGACGTTCACCTTCATCATATAATTGCTTAGCATAGCACAAACTTTTGTATAAATGTACTGCTTCTTCACGTTCTTGAGTAGTAAGATAAATATTGCGTGAACTTTTAGCTAAACCATCTGCTTCCCTAATAATATCAACACCTACAATACGGATATTATGATTAAAGTCTGCTACCATTTTTTCAACAATAGCTAATTGCTGGGCATCTTTTTTACCGAAGTAAGCAACATCTGGTTGAATAATATTAAATAATTTATTTACCACTGTAACGACGCCATCAAAATGACCTGGTCGTTGTGCACCTTCTAACACTGTAGCAAGTCTACCTACTTTTAACGCCACACCTAATTCAGCTGGATACATATCATCAACTGATGGATAAAACACATAATCCACACCTACAGTCTCTACTAAACTGACATCTTGTTCAATTTGCCTTGGATATGCATCAAAATCTTCATCAGGCCCAAACTGTAAAGGATTTACAAATACACTCGCAACAGTGATATCTTGCTCTCTCACAGATTGTTGCATCATGGTTAAATGACCATCATGTAGTGCACCCATTGTAGGTACAAAACCTATAGATTTATTTGATTTTCTTAATTGTAGCATTAACGATTGCATCTCTTGAATATCTGAAATAACTTGTGTCATTGTTCTACTCCTCGTCCCAAACTTTCTTTTTGTACGTATGTTCAACTGATGGAAATTCATGCTTTTTCACTTCTGTATGGTATTGTTGCAATGCTTCAACACCTATAGCAAAATCACCATATTGTTTGACGAATTTAGCATGTCGGTCTACACCATAATTTAAAACATCGTGATAGACCAATACTTGCCCATCTGTACCAACACCTGCACCAATACCGATCACCGGAATAGTCAAAGTCTCACTAATTTTACGAGCTAAGTCACTAGGGACAGCTTCTAACACAAGCATAATTGCGCCAGCTTGCTCCATGCGTTGTGCATCAGCTACTAACTGTTGTGCTGCTTCAGTCGAAGCACCTTGCATTTTATAACCCATAATACCGACACTTTGTGGTGTTAATCCAAGATGGGGTACGACTGGGATGCCTAATGCTTTACAACGTATAATAAATGATTCAATATGTGCGCCTTCAGCTTTAATCGCATGTGCTCCACTTTGTTGATATAAACGAACTGCATTAGCTATATCTTGGTCTGGATTACTGCCCACCGTCCCAAAAGGCATATCAACAACGATAAACGTATTCGGTGCGCCTCGCTTCACAGCTTTACTATGATGTATCATATCGTCTAAAGTAACTTGAACTGTACTGTCATAGCCAAGCACTGTCATACCTAAAGAATCACCGACTAATATCGTATCAATATGCGCTTCTTCTACTTGTTTGGCACTTGGATAGTCATAGGCTGTGAGCATAGATATCTTTTCCTTATTTTGTTTCATTGTTAATAAATCACTTATAGTTTTAACCATCATTTAACCCCATTTGTTATAATATTAGCAATAGTATATAAAAATCATACCCAAAAAGGAAGTAGTAAGATATGACAAAATTTGCTGTAATTGGACCAGGTGCTGTAGGTTGTACTATCGCTTATGAACTCAAAAAATCTTTTTCTACTGTAAGTTTATTAGGACGTCAACATAAGACGATCAATTATTACCCGGGAGATAATAATGTAGCGCAACCGCTAAATGTCACACCATTAACCGAAGCTAAAGGGAAGGTTGATGTTGTATTTATTGCTGTAAAAACGTATCAATTAGATTCTGTAATGCCTCATATACAACGGATTCGCTCCTCTAATACACTTGTAATTTTAGCGCAAAATGGTTACGCCAATACAGCTAGTTTACAGCTACCGCATATCTATCAAGCAGTAGTCTATATTAGTGGCCAAAAGCAGCACGATAACGTGTTGCACTATCGAGATGAAATACTTCATATTCAAAAAGATTCACACACACAAGCACTTGCACGACAACTTCAACATACACAACTCACTTTAATTTTAGAAGACGATATCACTACTAAAATTTGGTATAAATTGCTTGTTAATTTGGGTATTAATACAGTTACTGTGCTAACACAAACTCCTGCCAAAGTATTACAAACTGAAGAGGCTAAACAATTATGTCGTGACTTATTACTTGAAGGTGTACAAGTTGCTAAAGCTGAAGGCATTCAGTTACCTCAAACTATTGTTGATGACATCTTTTCTATTTATAATGGTTATCCTGATGAAATGGGTACAAGTATGTATTATGACTATTTACACTCACGTCCTATAGAAGTAGAAGCCATACAAGGGTTTATCTTTCATAAGGGAATTAAACACAATTTAGCAATACCTACAATTCGTACAACTTATAAATTACTTCATGCCTATCAACAACATGTTAAGTTATAAAACATAAAACTATTTATATTAACAATTTACATTGTCACTTATAAAAATGGGTTCGAATCCAACCATTTCTATAGACATACAAAAAAGAACTTGGAACATTATTCACGTTCCAAGTTCTTTTTACTGTACAATTATTTTTATAGTTTTGGCGCTATTATTTAATAGTTCCTGCATCTTTATCACTTACACCATGTTGATAATAATCAATATACTCAGGTGCTAATAATTCTTTGCCACGAATAATATCTGCTGCTTTTTCTGCCATCATCAATACTGGCGCATGGATATTACCATTTGTTGTACGTGGCATGGCTGATGCGTCCACAACACGTAAGTTTTCCATACCATGTACTTTCATTGTCTCAGGATCAACTACTGACATTGGATCTGATGCTGGGCCCATCTTCGCACTACATGAAGGGTGTAATGCTGTTTCACCATCACGTTTAACCCAGTCAATAATTTCTTCTGGTGTTTGTACTTCTGGCCCAGGTGAAATTTCACCACCATTATATTTATCCATAGCTGATTGATTTAAAATGTTACGCGCAACTTGAATTGCTTCTACCCATTCACGCTTATCTTCTTCTGTTGATAGGTAATTAAAGATAAATTCTGGTTTTTCAAATGGATCTTTTGACTTAATTTTTAAATGTCCACGTGAGTTAGAGTACATTGGTCCTACGTGTACTTGATAGCCGTGTGCAACTGGTGCTTTTTGACCATCATATCTTACAGCTATTGGTAAGAAGTGGAACATTAAGTTTGGATAATCTACTTCGTCATTCGAACGTACAAAACCGCCACCTTCAAAGTGGTTAGATGCTGCTGCACCTTTACGTGCAAATAACCATTGCATACCAATCCAAGGCATTTTTAGTTTATTTAAACTTGGTTGTAATGAAATTGGTTCTTTACTCTTATGTTGTACGTAAACTTCTAAATGATCTTCAAAGTTTTCGCCTACACCTGGTAAATCAATACGAGGTTCAATATCCATAGATTTTAAGAACTCTGCATCACCAATTCCAGATAGTTGTAATAATTGTGGTGTATTGATGGCACCACCTGATAAAATAACTTCTTTTGCATTTATCGTTTGTTCTTTGCCGTTACGTTTAAAGGTAACACCAGAAACTTTATTATTACTTTCAAAGTTTATTTTCGTAACAAATGCACGTGTTACAACATCTAAGTTTTTACGACGCATTGCAGGGTGTAAGTATGCTCTTGAAGCTGATACACGACGGCCATTACTTACGTTACTATCGAAAGGTCCAAATCCTTCTTGACGGTAACCATTCACATCTGGCGTCTTATTGTAGCCCGCTTCTACACCTGCGTCGAAAAATGATTGGAATAATGGGTTATCTGCTGGTCCACGTCTTAATTTTATCGGACCATGATGACCACGATATTGATCGTCTTTTGTTGCACCAAATGTATTTTCTAATCGTTTGAAATATGGTAAGACGTGTGCAAAATCCCAGCCTTCCATACCTTCTGGTTCTGCCCACTTTTCATAATCAAGTGGATTACCACGTTGATAAATCATACCGTTAATAGAACTTGAACCGCCTAACACTTTACCTCGGGCATGTCCTACTTTACGACCATCCATAAATGGTTCTGCATTTGTTTCATAAATCCAGTCATATAGTTTATTACCTGCTGGATACATTAACGCTGCTGGCATTTGAATTAATAAATCCCAAAAATAGTCACTACGTCCTGCTTCTAACACTAATACATTTTTCGATTTATCTTCACTTAAACGTGCGCCTAGTACTGATCCAGCACTACCGCCACCAATAATTATATAATCATAAGATTGTTTCATGTGTGTAAAAACCTCCTAAGTTTGTCTTAATTGAGTGCTTATTTACCAAACCAATTCACTGGTTCTGGATTTGTATTACGTAATATATGTTTTTCTTCTTGATATTCTGCTAGTCCTGCTTTACCTAACTCTCTACCAATACCTGATTGTTTGTAGCCACCCCAAGGTGCTTGTGCAAAATATGGATGGAAATCATTAATCCATACCGTACCCATTTTCAACTTACTAGCAACGCGTTCTGCTTTACCTACATCATTCGTAAAGACGCCACCAGCTAAGCCATAAATAGAATCGTTAGCTAATTGAATCGCTTCTGATTCTGTATCAAAGCCTTCAATTGTTACTACTGGACCAAAGACTTCTTCCTGCACGATGCGCATTGAAGTATCACAATTTGTAATTACAGTTGGTTCAAAGAAGAAACCGTCTTGTAAATCTTCACGCTCTGGACGTTTACCACCAATCGCAATCGTTGCGTTCTCGTCTTTTGCAATTTCCATGTAGTTTTCAATTTTCGTTCTATGTTCTGCAGAAATGACTGGTCCCATTTCTGTTGTTTCATCAAAGCCATTACCTAATTTGATATTTTTTACACGTTCGATTAGTGCTGCTTCAAATTTATCTTTGATATCGTTATGCACAATAATTCTAGAACCTGCGGAACATACTTGTCCTGCGTGGAAATAACCACCATTTAAAGCTTGATCCACTGCTAAATCAAAATCAGCATCGTCAAAGATGACGTTAGGGTTTTTACCACCTAATTCTAGGGCGATATTTGTCACATGGTCCGCTGCTTGCTTCATAATGTGTTTACCAGTTTGAATGCCACCTGTGAAAGAAACTAAGTCTACTTCTGGATGAGAAGATAACGGTTCTCCTACTTCAGATCCTTTACCTAAGACTAAGTTGATAACCCCTTTAGGGAAACCTATTTCTTCCATTAATTCGAATACTCGAATCGTTGTTAAAGGCGTAATTTCACTTGGCTTCATAACTAAGGAACAACCAGCTACTAATGCTGGTGCAATTTTCCATGAAGCTTGCAATAACGGATAATTCCACGGTGTAATTTGTGTAACCACACCTACAGGCTCTTTGACAACTTTACTTGTTGAATTCGGAATTGGTGAATCGATTAATTCACCTCCGTCTTTATCGCCTAAACCTGCAAAATACATAAAGACATTATGGATGTCATCCATATCAGCATACGATTCTTCTAATGTCTTACCTGTGTCTAATGTTTCTAGTCTTGCCAATTCTTCTTTATTCGCTTTGATTGCATCTGCAATTGCTCTTACTTTCTGTGCTCTGACTTCACTTGTTTCTTGAGTCCATTCACCTAATTCAACCGATTCTCTCGCTGCCAAAATTGCGCGTTCAGCATCTTCGGCTGTGCCTTCTGCAACTTCTATAATTGTTTCTTGATTATATGGATTGATAATTTTACGTGTTTCATTATTTGCACTATCTACCCACTCACCATCAATATATTGACGACGAGATAAATTGTTTACAAGTTCCATCAAAATACCTCCGTTAACTTTGTTAAATTTTTATTTAACGAATTTTACAAACTTATGTTAGCATAGTAATTGAAAGTGTGTCAAACGCATTTAATTATTAAAATCGACGCTATACATCAAAATATCATGTAGTATTATGGTAATATTGGTATCAACGCGTCTTATTTTATTAATAATATTATGAATGGATTTGGAGGTGCACCTTATGGTGAATAAAGAACAACCTGAAGTGTTAGTAGACCAAGCTAAAGATATTGTTATCAATGCAATCGGTGCAACTATGGACTTGTATGGTATTAATCGGAGCGTCGGAAATTTGTATGGCACGATGTTATTTGAAGAAAGCATGACTTTAGACGAAATGCGTCAACAACTTCAAATGAGTAAACCTAGTATGAGTGCCGGTGTCAAACGTTTACAAGAATACGATATCGTGAAACAAAAATTTACGCGTGGTAGTAGAAAGCAACACTTTATTGCAGAAAAAAACTTTTTCAATTTCTTCAGTAACTTCTTCCCTCATAAATGGAATCGAGAGATTGAAATTAATAGAGACGGTGTTTATGAGGCGGTTGAACTTTTAGATAAGCTCATCAATGATGAACAGGTTGACGCTGATACTAAAACAGAAGCTGAAACAATTAAACAGCAACTTATCGACACGTTACCTTACTATGAATGGCTGGCAAATTTAAGTGACGCTATTGAATCAGGTGAAATTTTTGAATATTTCCCAATTCCAGAACAAAAAGAAATTAAATAACGTAGACAAGAGACTAGGACAATATTGATTGTCCTAGTCTTTTGTTATATTGGCAGTAGCTGACTGCATTGAAAATGCGCTTCAAACCAAGCTTTTTTCAA
>ERZ1023396.154-NODE-154-length-21533-cov-270.700298_pt1 | contig 21533 bp, 24 predicted proteins | sample MGYA00380504_ERZ1023396 | MGnify/ENA primary metagenome ERZ1023396 (study PRJEB33173, sample SAMEA4830410) | metagenome | study: EMG produced TPA metagenomics assembly of the PRJEB25223 data set...
TTACCGTGCAATATATGGAGGTTTACCGTGCAATATATGGAGGTTTACCGTGCAATATATGGAGGTTTACCGTGCAAATATAGAGTTTTATTTTAAACTCTATATATAGTATAATAATAAAAACACCATATATAACCGTTTACCGTGCAAATTTAGGGGGCAACCTATGGCTAAAAATCTTGTAGTTAAGGATAATGCGTTAATTAATGCCAGTTATAACCTTGAACTGGTCGAACAACGCTTGATTTTACTTGCTATTGTGGAAGCTAGGACAAGTGGCAAGGGGGTTACCCCAAATAATAGCCTTACCATAACCGCCAGCAGTTATATGAACCACTTTGGCACCAACCGAAATACCGCCTATCAAGCCTTAAAAGATGCCTGTAATAATTTGTTTGAACGCCAATTTAGCTACATAGAAACTAATACCAAAGGTAACATGGAAGTAGTCCGCAGTCGGTGGGTTAGTGAAATCCGTTATATCGACAATGAAGCAAGCGTTAAATTGATTTTTTCGCCGACGGTTTCCCCCTTAATCACCCTGCTTGAAAAAAACTTTGCCAGCTATGAATTAGAACAAGTGGCACAATTAAACAGCAAATATGCCGTTAGATTGTATGAAGTTGTTATCGCTTGGCGTTCTACTGGTAAAACTCCAATGATTGCCATTGATGAATTAAGAAACCGCTTGGGTGTTCTTGATAATGAGTATACAGTAACGGCTGATTTTAAGCGTTGGGCATTGGATAAGCCAATTAAACAAATCAACGAAAAAACCGAAATTAATTTATCCTATGAGCAACACAAACAAGGGCGTAAAATTGTTGGCTTCACTTTCACAGTCAAACAAAAATCCAAGCCCAAGAAAATTAAAGACAACACCGAACGAGACCCAAAAACCCCTGATATTTTTGACAACCTAACCGACAAAGAACGAGAAATCATCGCCCAAAAGAACGCCTATGCTGACCAAATCGGAGCGACAGAGCAACACCGCCAAAACTTGATTAAAAAAGCCTTAGAACAGCACAGACAAGCCGAGCAGAGCGAGCAAGAACGCAAACAGCGTGAAAAAGCCGAACGATTGGCACAGGAGCAACAGGACAAAGAGCGGTTAGAGCTTGCAAAGCGACAATTTGAGCAGATTTTGGCAAATAATGGACTGATTAACGCTTACATTGCCAACAACATCGTTGCAAAGTATTTATCAGGTTTGCAAAAAATACGATTTGAGCAAGGGGATTTTAGGGGGGTATTTGAGATGGAGCGATACAAGTTTGAGCAGTTGCATGAATGGCAACGGCTTAATTTGAAATTTTTGGATTGACATACAAACACTTTTCATTGTAAATGTGTTATAATTGAAATGTAATTTAATTTAGGGGTATATTATGGATTACACTAACTTCAACATGCGACTTGATAACAATCTGCGTGGACGTGCTTACCCTGTTTTGGAGCAGTACGGACTAACGCCAAGCCAAGCTGTAAGAATGTTTTTTAATCAGATTGCACAGACTGGCAAAGTGCCGTTATCGTTTGATTGGGCGGATAATCAAGTTTTGACCCCCAAAGCGGTAGCACAGTTACGCCAAACCGAACAAGAGTTCGCCAATGGAGAGTTTGAACGCTTTGAAAGCCTAGATGAACTCAATCAGGCAATGGCGGAGATTGCTCGTGGCTAAACGCAAATTTGATATGGCAAAATCTTTTAAGCGTGATTTGAAAAAGCATTATTTGGCGTTGGTTGGTGAAGCGTGGACGGAAGTTTCAAACTGCCTTTTGAACGGCTTACCAGTCCCTGAAAAGTACCAAGACCACCCACTCAAAGGCGACAAATCAGGTTTGCGGGATTGTCATATCAAGCCTGATTTGGTTTTAATCTACAAAATCGTTGATGATGTGGTAGAACTGCACTACTTGGATAGCCATAGTGAAATTTTTGGCTAACCGCTAACCTACCGCCCAAAACCAAAGCCCTTGCTACCTGCTAGGGCTTTTTGTTGTTCCGCTCTTGTTGTCTTTGGTGCAAGTATGCACGGTTATTTTTGCAACATTGTCATAGTTTATCACTCATTTATAACAGATTTTCTATTAATATCAAGATAATTTATCTCATTTATGTCAAATAAATTTTCCAATGCGTCTGCCCCATTTTTTAGTAAAAAATCATATTCATTCTGATGTATAGGCAATAACCACAAATAACGAACACCATTGCCATCATATTCAAATGATTGACCATATGGGTATGGGTTAGAGTTTTATTTAAATCCATGTTCCTTTGCCTTGTATTTTGAGCAACTAGACTGTACCCCGCCCTCCCTTCTTTGACATGTAAGGCATTGCGTGCCCTTTATACCTTCATTTTTTGCATAATTTTTTCTTTCTTCTGGAGTCATTGCATGTCCACCGTGGTCATAATAGTGTTCTGATAAGGAAGGTGTATGTTGTGGAGAAGGAGCTGTTTTTGTTCCACTAATTTGAATGGCTCCGCATGTTTGGCATATAATTAGCCATCATAGATTGTCAAAATCCGTTAAATCTTTTCCATGCTCACGAAAATAATCCAAAGCATCAAAAAACCCAAGTTTGCTCAATATCTCATGATCTTTTGATGAACAGGGAATGCAAAAAAGAGTGTTGTATCTTTTGTTATCGAAGGTCATTACTGCTGGATATGTTGTTAAAACAGGCAACTGCCATGTGATAGAAAACAATATCCCATGCAAATGTTCAAGTTCTGGAATAAAGAATTGTTTAAAGTTGATATATTCATCTGCGTGGTAAGTTTTATAATCGCGACCGCACCACTCACAATAAGCCACACATAAAGCAGCGGTATCAAATGTATCCTCACTAACTGCAAAGAAAATGTTTTTACTTTTCTCACCAGGGCAAGAAAATACCATGTAATAATCTGCATCTGGGATATTGAGCTTTATAATGCCGATATTTATTTTTAATTGGTTGATTGTGTATGTAAAATCCCAGTAATCTTCTGCTGCATACTCATTTAAACGACAAAAGTCAATGAAGGTATGTGTTGGTGTAGCTACAACTTCTTTGTTATAATTACTGACATTTAGATATTTTAAAGGGTTTTTAAAATCCGTCAAGTCCTTCCCATGTTCAAAAAAATAATCCAAAGCACCAAAAAACCCAAGCTGGCTTAATATGTCATGATCTTTTGCTGAACAGGGAATGCAAAAAAGAGTGTTGTATTCTTTATTGTCAAAAGTTATCACTTTTGGATATATGTTCAAAACAGGTGATTGTTTGGTAGTAGAAAGCAATATCCCATGCAAATGTTCAAGTTCTGGAATAAAGACTTGCTTAAAATGAATATATTCTTCTATATAAGCTTTATGACCATAACCATACCACTCACAATAAGCCACACATAAAGCAGCGGTATCAAATGTATCCTCACTAACTGCAAAGAAAATGTTTTTACTTTTCTCACCAGGGCAAGAAAACACCATATAAAAATCTGCATCTGGGGTATTGAGTTTTATGATGCCGATGCCGATTTTAATATCCACATCTTCAAAAGTATATGTTTTGTCTATATAATTTTGGGTTGCGTAGGGATTTTCCAAACAGTAACTAATAAATTGATGTACTTGATTCATTGTTGTTCACTTTTATTGATAATATCTTTAATTTTATCCGTTGGAAGTCAATGAAAGGATGACCAGACATATTATTACTTATTTTTATTTAGTTTATTACTCATCGCCTTTATTACTCATTTATAACAGATTTCCTATTAATGTCAAGATAATTTATCTCATTTATGTCAAATAAATTTTCCAATGCGTCTGCCCCATTTTTTAGTAAAAAATCATATTCATTCTGATGTATAGGCAATAACCACAAATAACGAACACCATTGCCATCATATTCAAATGATTGACCATATGGGTAAGGTAGACTAATTAAGATAAGTTTCATGGAAGAGTTTTTTATCCATGGCTGACCAATATCAATTACATTGCCTATTTGAAATTCTTTTGGATATTTTAAAGAAAAAGAAGCCAACATGGCTAAATTTTCAATAAGTTTTTCTGATTTTTGTGGACTGATAAAAAAAAATTCACTATTAAAACTGTCTGAAATTCCATGGCTGACATATAGATAAATATTTTTACTTTTAGGCTTTACACAGTACACTTTAAAATTTGGCATCTCATTTAAAATTCGCCCTACAAACCATGAGTGTTCTGAAATATCAGCCTCTTGCCAATAGGTCTTTAGATGGGTTAGAGTTTTATTTAAATCCATGTTCCTTTGCCTTGTATTTTGAGCAACTAGACTGTACCCCGCCCTCCCTTCTTTGACATGTAAGGCATTGCGTGCCCTTTATACCTTCATTTTTTGCATAATTTTTTCTTTCTTCTGGAGTCATTGCATGTCCACCGTGGTCATAATAGTGTTCTGATAAGGAAGGTGTATGTTGTGGAGAAGGAGCTGTTTTTGTTCCACTAATTTGAATAGCTCCGCATGTTTGGCATGGCTTTCCCTCTCCATCTGATCTGGCTTGTTTTCCTGCAGCGGTATTTGTCTGAGATCCGCCATAATGTTTTTGTCTGTTGTATTTTTCGGTAACAATATCGTTGTTAGAGGTTTTTTTATCATTTCCTACCCTAATAGCCTGTTCGGCAACACCAGTTACTGCATTAACAGCTGCGGCCGCGTTTGGGTTTTCTTTTTTCCAGTTTTGATAACCTTGATGAAGATTATTAGCACTTTGTAGTCCAGAGGCAACATTCATTTGACTGTCATGCGGTAGTTGTCGCATGGCTTCTAAAGCAACCAGATCACGAGCCAAGCCAATACCCTGAGATGCGTCAGAAGCACCTAATGCTTCCAAGGGGCTATTAATAAGACCGCCAATCCCTGAAACCGAAGCTGAAATTGCTTCGGATATATTACCCAGTCTGTTTAGTTCAGGGTTATTCGTTGTGGCGGTATCGTAAGAATTTTTAGCATTTCCCCAAGCGTTCTCAAAAGCTTTAATGCGATCTTCTAACCGATCTTGTGTCGATCGATTGTCATCAAAACCAATGTTAACACTAATTGCCGAACCATTGACATTGTAAGAATACTCATCTCTTGCACCTGTTGGTTTTGGATATCCGCCACCTTGCGGTCCGTGTAATTTCATCTAAACTTCGGATACCGCCAGAAATTATTTCATCAACCCTATCCAAATCCCCATCGTAAAGAGCATTTAGAATTTCAATGTCAATATCAGTTTTATTTATCATAGCTTAATCACCTTTAAGAAATTTTTGCATATCTTGTTTAAAATAGATTGTGAAATGGTGGTGCTATTGATTGTACCTGCGTTTGTGTTGGCAGTGGTTGTGTAACTAGGGTAAGTATAATCTGTAATACCACTTGGCGTGTTTAAGTACTCTCCACGAATCAAAGCATCAATGGAATACCTACCTCCTGATATGTTGCCAGAACCTTGATCGCCCATGGTTGAAATATACAAAGCGACCTTGCAATGCAGATAAATCCATACCCTTAGTTACAGCACGAGCAGAAGCAGCAACCAGTTCTTGCCCTACGGCAAAACGCTTGCCACCGCCATGAGAAGGAATTTTAGTCAATGTCCCACAGGCGGTCAAAACAAGAATTGATGATACAATCATCAACTTAAAAATATTATTCATGGAAAAACTGACATCAAATTGGTTGCGTGCAGTTTAACACCCAACCCCTAAATAATCAACATTTCACAATCTGCCGAAACCACATTTGACTTCCTCCCCTCCCTATCGTTCGGAGATTCCTTCTGCAAGACGGTGAAGCCCCACCGCAAGCCTAAGATAGTGGCAACCGCCCGTACGACACACCGTACATCTTAGGTTCTTATTTTAAGTTAATCTTACCGTTAGGATTGTCATAGACACAAATTAACTTAAGTGTGTGTTTGGAAACGTCTTACCAGTTAAGTTACTGCGTACTCGCAATTTAGTCTTAACTTAACTGTGGAATGTAAGACATTGAATATAGTGAGATGAGTATAGTAAAACTTATCACATTTAACAATTGCCTTATATCCACCGCCCAAAGTCGCAGGTTTACGGCAACGGAGGATAAATATTTAAATCTTGGAAGTGCATATAATATGATGTTGTTGGAAAATTTTATTGAGTATTTAATGGATTATATGGAAGAAGAAAAAGACAATCAAACTATGGTTTATATTAGCCATAATAATAGCTACTTTGGTTATTTTACTCCAAAAAGGTAATATTTTTCACATTTCCTTATCCAAAAAAAATCTGCTCTTGCACACAACTATCACTAGGGTAATTTAGGATAGGGTAGAGTGGTGTTGTGGTTATTATTAACTCACACATAAAAGGGCGATAAGCAACTAATCCGATATATTCACAATCGGTATCTATGCTCTTGTTGTCTTTGGTGCAAGTATGCGCGGTTATTTTTACAACATTATCATAGTTTATCATATAATTAAGCTGATAAGTCGCCCAAGTCAAAATACCAAACAGCCAAATGCCAAAAAAACACATAAAGGCAATATAAAACTTATTTTTGTCTGATTTATTGTAAAATACAATATAGACCAACTACAAGACAAATAATAACCAACTTTCAGGAATGAAAATTAAATAAGGTCAAAATATATTCCTTTTGTTTTTTTAGACTACACCTTAATGACGTATATTATTACCCATTAAAAATATGTGTCATTAGGGTTTTATTGAAGTTTTGATATAAATATCCTATAATGACCGTCTTTTAATAAATTAACCATAAAGATGAAAGACCCATTAGACCTTGACCGCACCACCGACATAGAAGAATTTTTAAAAAACAACAAATCGCAGGCAGTTGGCTATATCAGAGTATCAAGCATTGACCAAAACACCGACCGCCAATTGGACGGATTAAGCTTAGATAGGGTATTTATTGATAAAATCACAGGTAGCACCAAAGGGCGTCCACAGCTACAACAAATGCTTGATTATGTGCGTTATGGCGATACAGTGATTGTTCATAGTCTTGACCGCTTGGCAAGAAATTTTGATGATTTGCTTGCCATCATCAAAAAACTCAACCAAAAGGCATTGAAAAAGCTAAGAAATAAGGAAGATACAAAGGGAGAAAGCCTGCATCGGATAAAAAGTAGCTTGAATAATTAAGCTTCATGCTTGATGAAAAGAACAGTTCGCTTGAGAACGACAGGCAAATGACCTTAGCCTCTGTGGCAAAATATTTTGGGGCATATTTACCAACAACAAATCGCTGTGTGAAAAAAAATTAAAATAAAATAAGAGTTGCATTTATCATTGCTTGGTGGCTCATCATCTTATATGTAGTAATTCAGATCTCATCTGACAGTTGCCCACAAAAAGAACATTAGCTGTCAGATTAAATATGGTTCATGGTAAAAACTTTGTTTGTTTTATAAAGATTCTCTTGTCTATTTAATTTTAATTAAGTAAAATACTTAAAATTTTGTAAAATACTTTTCATTTTTAATTCATTCATTGGTAGATGGACATCTAATTAAATCAACCCCCCAAGGAACCACCATGAATCGCAACTGCTTTCGTGCCATATTCAGCAAGATACTGGCTTGGTTGGTGGTTGTTTTTAAAAAGTCTAACTCTGATGCTAAATCTTCTGGTTTTGGTGGGTTTTTACCTTTAAGTTCCAATCAAGGCAAAGTGATGCGGTTAACCGCCCTACACACTGCCATCATAGCTTTCTTTCTCGGTGCCTCAAATGCAAGCCTTGCCAACATCAAAGCCGATCCAGCCGCCACCAATAACCAAAAACCCATCATTGTAGCTGCCAAAAACAATGCCGGTCAAGCTGTTGCTGTGGTACAAATCCAAACACCTGTACAGGGCATCTCACACAACAAATACAGCCAGTTTGATGTTCACGCTCAAGGTGTTGTCTTAAACAATGCCCGTACAGGTGCTCAGACGCATTTGGCAGGAGCGGTGGCTGGCAATCCATTTTTAAAAAAAGGTGAAGCTCATACCATCATCAATGAAGTGCGTACCAATAAAGCAAGTCAGCTGACAGGCACACTTGAGATAGCAGGTCAAAAGGCAAATGTCATTATCGCCAATCCATCAGGCCTTAATGTTGCAGGGGCAAATTTTATCAATGTCCATGAAGCTACCTTATCCACAGGACACATCACTCATCAAGAACAAGGACGATTTAGCCATAATATCACCCAAGGCAGTATTACCATCAATGCATCTAAAACAACTGCTAATTCAAATAATAACACAAGCAATAATCCACGTGCTACCGACAAACAAATCACTGGACTTGGTGAGACACATACCGCTGATTACATCAATCTATATGCCAAAGCTGTTGCCATCAATGCTCAGATACAAGCAGAACACGCCATCACAGCAGTAGCAGGAACTAATCAAATCAGTGATACAGGACACATCACGCCAGATCCCAACCAAAACAGTCAATCTACCAACACAGCAAACTCAAACAAAAACCCCACCACCGCCATTGATGTCAAGCTACTAGGTGGCATGAGTGCTGATAGCATTACCCTTATTGGCACAGATAAGGGTGTGGGTGTAAACACAGCAGGGCTACTGACTGCCAAACGAAGCATTCACATCAGCAGTGATGGCAAAATCACCCACACAGGCAAATCACAAGCACAAACAGGCGGTATCAATCTTGTCAGTAATACCGCTATTGAAATTGGGCAACACAACAGTCCAAATAATAATCAAACAGCTGCTCAAAACTCAAACCTACAAGCCAACACCGATATTAAGCTGTCAGCACCAATCATTACTGCCAATCAAGCTGTCATCACCACCAAAACAGGTGATATTAGTGCCAATGCCAAACAAAATCTAACTTTATCAAACAACGCGCTAAATGCTGGTAAGAATATTGAAGTAATTGTTGCTAACAACCAAAACAAAACAACCAATCAAAAACAAAAACACACCGCCACGTTCACAAATAACACGCTCACCGCCAAAGGATACATCACCACCGCCAATCTACACGGTGATTTAACTCATACCAATAACAAACTGGTCGCAACAGGTAACATCTCAAGCTTTGCTCATTTAAATCAAACCCTAACAAATACCACCATCACAAGTAAGCAAAACAGCCAAGTTAGTGCCAATAACAATCTGACCTTTACAAACAGTCAAATCAGCTCAGATAAACACACTGCCATCAGTGTCAAAGCCAACCAAACCAGCACAAACAGCAAGTTTAATGCCAAAGGTGTGGTCAGTGATGTGGTGGGCAAAACATACACCATCAAAGGCAATGTCAGCCATCAAGGTGGTGCGGTGCTCATTGAAGCTGATGGCTTAGCAATTAATAATCAAGATAAACTAAACATCAGCACAGCAAACAGCCCATTATTATCAAGTCATAACCACACACGCCATCTATCAGGCGACATCAGTGTACAAACCAACAAAGATTTTAACCTAACAAACACCACCAAGCTTACCCAAACAGGCAATCAAGGTGATATCAGCCTAATCAGCAAACAAGGCAATCTTACCCTAACAAGCCAACTAAACGCACCCAAAGGCAACATCAGCCTACAAGGACAAAGTGTTACTCTAACCGCAGCCAACATCAGAGCCAAACAAAACATCAGCGTCTATGCCACTGATGGCAGTGTACAGGTTGATGGGGTAAGAAGGGATTTTGTGAGGGCAAAATCCACTCAAGCATTGCCACAGCTTATTTCGCAAAAACAACAATTAGAACAAAAGATTAATGCCATTAAAAGTAATCCAGAATATATCAAAGATAAGCAGCGGTTATATGCTGCAATGAATGATTGGTATTATACTCAAAAGCTTGATAAATTAAATCGTAAAATTCTGCTGGCATCCCAAAACACCTCAGGCTATGAACACACCCCATCATCACTTACCACCCAAACAGGCGACATCTCCATCCACGCCAAAGATGCCATCATCGCAAGTGGTGCTAACATCAATGCTGGTGCTAATATTACGCTAAATGCTCAAGGATTTGCCCCAGACAGTTATGAGTTTAACAATCAAGCCGGTAAAAAGTCTCAAAACCTAAATACCAGCATCATCTTAGATGGTTTACAAAGCCACTATGAAATCGGCTCACAAGGCAGTAATCATCATCGCATTGTCGCTTTTAGCACACCAACCACACTAAACGCTGGCAAAGACATTAACATCACTGCCACCACCAAACAGCCTAATACACATCTGGTATTGCAAGGCAGTCAGGTTGCTGCTGCTGGCAACCTAGCCATTGCTGCCAATCATCATTTGTTATTAGATGCTGCCATCGACTATGAATATGGCTATGATAAAACCACACGCAAACATGGTAAGTGGTATAAACGCAAATACACCACAACCACAACAATCAACGAGTGGACAGATGCTGATGCGGTTAGCCTAACCGCCAATAACATTCGTCTACAAACCCATGCTGATAAAGCAAACAGCCATATCAACATCTATGCTGCTGATATGACAACCACAGGTGGTGATATTCGTCTCATCTCCACAGGAAATATCAACCTATACGCTCTGACCAATCAGCACAGCAATAAAGAGCATAGCCATACCAAGAAAAAACTCTTAGGCATTCGCTACAATACCACAGACAATCACAACCAAAGACAGCAAATCACTGCCCTACCAGCCACACTGGTGGCAAACTACATCAATAGCCACTCTGAGGGTGATACTACCCTTGAAGGTACACGCTTTGAGTATCTGTCAGGAGCAAGCTTTTATGCCGGTGGCAAGATTAATCTATTAGCCGCCATCAGCACCCTACAAGAACAAGCACAAACTGATAGCAACTCTGTGGTTTGGCAAAGCATACAAAATACGGGCAAGATAGAACAATCTGCCCTGCTGCCAAGCTTTACAGGTCCGACAAACCCCACCTTTGAAGCCAAAGGCGGTCTAAATGTCCAAATCCCCATATCTGAAAAAGATGTTCAAAAAAGACAGCTCAAAGATGAAATCATCACCCTTGCCAGTCAACCAGAGTATAGCTATCTAAACGATCTCATCAACCGTGATGACATCAACTGGCAACAAGTCATTTTAAGTAACGATAAATGGAACTACAAACAACAAGGGCTAACAGGTGCTGGTGCTGCAATTGTGGCGATTGCGGTGGCTTATGCGACAGGTGGTCTTGGGTCAGAACTTTCGGCATCTATTGTGAGTTCAGCAACTAATGCTGGCATCGCTGCTAGCACAGCAGGTACTTTGGGGGCGATGAGCTCTGCTGCATTTGGATCACTGGTCAGCACAGCCAGTATCAGTCTTATCAACAATCAAGGAGATATTAAGGCAACATTAAAAGAGCTTGGTAGTAAACAAAACATCAAGCAACTGACCTTTGCCATTGCCAGCGCTGGGATTGGTAGCAAAATCAACCAAACACTCTCAAAAAGTCTTGGTGTAGGTGATATAGCCAACTCCCACAATTTTAGCCATAAAATCAGCAAAGGTATCGCTAACGCCACTTCAACTGCGCTGCTTGAAAGTGCCATATATGGCACCAGTCTTGAAAAGTCATTAATTAAAAATCTACGTGGTGAAGTTGCCAATGCTGTCGCCAGTGAGATCTTTACCGATTATGTCAAACCACTGGACAAAGATACCCTAATAGATAACATTACCCATAAACTTGCCGCTGGCATGACAGGCTGTCTATCTGCCAAAGTGGCAGGAAATCGTTGTGAAGCAGGCAGCATCGGTGCTGTCGTTGGTGAGATGTGGGGTGATCATCAAGTAGATGACCCAAACACCCTAACCCAAGTACAAAAAAACAAACTCATAAGCCAAGCCAAAATGATTGCAGGCATCACCGCTGCCTATGCTGGAGAAGATGTCAATATGGCTGCTAATGTGGCAGCGGAGGCGGTGAGGTGGAATGCTGTAAATAAGGAGTTGGTCGGGACAGTAAAAGATTTTGAGAATCTACTAAACAATTCCATTCGCAAAGTTGGGTTATTTCAGGGTAATGAAGCTCATCTGTATCTCTTATCATTGAATGAAACCAATTGGATGTTAGAGCCAACACAGACAGGTTACTTTAACAATAAAGCATCTAGATACATCTATACAAAAAAAGGTGGTTGGATTGATATGGTTCATTTCTTATTTTATGCAAGTGAGGCATATAGCCATAAAAAGGAAATGATGGAAAATCCTTCCACCTCCTATTTAGGTCTTACGCAACAAGAAATAGTTAGTAAATCTATAAACCATGCGGTGAAGCGTGGTTATTTACAGGAAAAACTCGATAGTATAAAAGCCCCTCATTCTGCGTATTCATATGAAGATCTACCCTCCGACTACTTTGGAGCAGTTTTCGGAGCCAGTTTCTTTAATCCTAATCTAACCCTAACTTTTGGTCAGCAAATATCTAGCTATTTGAATAATCACTTAATAGCAACCCGCCCTGAGACTGCACCTAACTATAAAGATCTTCCAGAAAAGGATGTGGGAAAACATTCAGGAATAACCAATAAAACAATAAACCCGTTATTTACAAAATAGATAATATGATGAAATTAGAATTACTGCCATATTTTTATGCATTCTCAATGTGGATTATTATCATTTCTGCATATATTATATTGGCAAAATTAATTAAAATAAAAACTAAAAATTTCATTATTTTAAGTTTTACATTGTTAATAATTTTGTTAACATACAATATCTTATTGCAACAAGAATCAAAAAATCAAACACAAATTAGATTTTATTTTTTACTAGAAAATATAGAGCAATATAAAATCTTGCACGGCAAATTTCCAAACGATTTATCACATCTTCAAGATGTAAATAATGATTACTACTCATGGTGCTCAAAGGATTCATCAAACAAAATTCCTGGAAAGGGTTTGTGTTATTATTATATCAAGAATGGAGAATTCACTCTTGAGGTAATTGGAGATTATAATGATTGGTACTATAATAGCAACACCAAGAAAATATTAGAAAATAATTTTGATAGACATGGCTTGTAAGAAATGAAAATTACAAATTAATTCATAACCCATATAACTTTAAAATTAAATACGATATTAAACATACCCCAAGAAACTAAAAAATTTATTAAAAATCAAGATAAGCGAAAAAATATATTATTGGGTATTATTATTGTATTTGTAATATCTGTTATTTTTTTTCGTAATCTTATAAGATACGAGAATTTTTTCAAGAATGGAGTGTTAAGATGAGTGTGTTATTGCTTAATTTTACCAAAGCGTATTTGAATGAAAGAATTAACACAAATTGTTTTGTTGATGCCTATATTGAACTATGGAGAATAGAGAGAGATTTGGGGTTGGCAAATATTGATGATGAGAGACTAAATTTGTTTTTATCATCAATATTTTATATAGTTGATTTATATAATCCAGATAGTGAAAAAGAAGAATACGAGTTTAATGATATTGAATTATATTCAAAAATATCTGAAGAGCTGGCTTTATATGAAGCAAAGTAAGCGTTCAGTTAATTAATATTATTTCGATAGCCCAAAGATGGAGCGACCACCGTCCTGTCATTGCCACTTACAATCTTGATAATATTATTATCAGAACTCCCAAAGATCATATCAATAAAGGTGCTGGTAGAAAATAGGAGAATCTTATGAAGCAAGCAGAAAAAAATAGAGTCATTGAATTAATCAATAAAATTTTTGATAGTTACATATCAGAAATTGAAAATAAAAAAATTAATGAAGAATTAGATTTGTTAATTTCAGACCCAAAATGGGGTAACTATATCTTCTGGACTAACGACTATTGCACAAAAGAAAATGGACTAGATTATGAAAAATTTTTCCAAAAAATAGAAGAATACGAACTTTCTGATGAGTATAAGCGAAATAAATATATTATCTCGTTGGTCAATGATTTATTAAATAAAAATTTTAACAACAAATTGGAAATGGATATTGTTAATGAGCTTCGCAAGCTAATCCCAAATGAAGATTGGATTGATTGCCTATTTGTCAGCAAATCTTGTTTTTTGGAAAATGGACAGCTTGATGAAAAAGAATTTTTGAAATCCATGGGATTGATTGACTTTGATGAATCTAACTTAGTATTCCATTTTGAGCACAATTAAGTTTGATATACTCGTAGGCTGTATATTTTTAATAAATACAGATGATTAGTGTTAGCAGCTGAGCAAACAGGTCTGACCCAAACTCAATTTAATGACTTTATTAATTCTCGTCCTGATTATTTCAGACTTGAAAACGCATCGGATAATATGGGTCATCGCAATGAGAAACCTGGCAGCGATGATTTGGGTGAAATCATTAGACATATGAATCAATTTAAACGCAAAAGAGGTATTAAATAATGAATTATGATAAAGATATTGAATTTCAGGGTGCTGAAATTTTATCGTTCTTGAAAAAGGGTATGATTGAAGATGCTTTAATTTTATTTGATAAATTCAAAGAAAATCATTGTATTTTTGATATTTCAGAAAGCTCAAAATGGAACTGGCTTCATCAAATTTTACTAAGTCCTAGTTCTGATAGTTACAAGACTAGCTTATCAGTGAAATACCTCATCAACCAAGGCATTCCTATCAACGCCCAAGATGTTTATGGTATGACCCCATTACACTATGCCATGCGGTCAAAGAATGCTGATGCTGCTATCGCCTTGCTGGAGGCAGGGGCTGACCCTAATATTCCTAATAAAGATGGATTGAGACCTTTATCCATGGTTGGCTATACCAAAGATAGGTTGGATGTACTTGAACTGATGCTCAAAAAAGGTGGCAATGTTCATTTTTATAATGGTCATTATGAAGTGTTACAATTATTAGAGTTGTTTTGGAGTCATGATAAAGATTATATCCCTGTTATTGAAATGATGAAACAGTACGCTTAAAAACCTTTTAAAGCCTAATACACAAACACCCATACCCTAAATACTGTCAAACTGATCGCAAGCATCACCGCTGCCTATGCTGGAGAAGATGTCAATGTGGCTGCTAGTGTGGCAGCGGAGGCGGTGGAGAATAATGCTGTTTACATTAATAAGGGTAAAGCGATCGAAGCGGATCAGAATAAAGCAAATGAGATGACTAAAGATATTATTAGTGATAGAAATGCTGGATGGAGATTTCTAAGAAGCAAAAGGCAAGCCGACCTCTTATACCAATTAAATACCAGCAAAGATTTGGAAGTTCAAGTTGATGTTAATGATTTAGGTGAATTAAAAATAACTGGAGATTTGTGGAAAACCCTACCTGATGACCGACAAACAATTATTGTCAGACCAACTACTTATAATGTATGGGCGGTCACAGGAAGCCTGACATTAGTAAGAAGAACTGATGGAACCTATGGTGTTTTTAATGATACCTATGATTTTGAAATGCATAATTCAGGTATTCTAGCAATCCCTAGAAACATTGAGACGGTTGTAGGTTCTCCAAGGTGCGCAGCAACGAGTGGGTGTACAGGATATCAAATTAAATTCAATGGTAATTTTGATAAAAATAAAATAAAAAACCTTAAGGGCTTACAATGAGAAAATATATAGGATTTTTTATATTATTCCCATTAATTTTTACAATAATTGTTTATTCGTATAAACAAATCTTTTTTTTAGGAGAGACTCGGCTTAATGGTGATTATTATGCCATTGAGATGGATAATACATTTTTTGAGTACCTATCGCTAAAAAATGAAAAAGTAATTGGAGCAATCATAAACCGCACAGAGTATAACAATATTCACTTGATAATTTATACCGAAGGAAAAATATGCGATGAACCACAAGGTAGTATGTTTGAGTACTTTCCAAATGATATTATGTATGCGATTTTAGACAATACTGGAAATCTACTGGCATTTAATAATATAGAGGACTATCACTCCTATATATCCTTAAAAAATATAAAGATTGGAAATTTGCATATTAACATAAAAGATTTGTTTAAAATAGAACAAGCAAATCAAGCAGCAAAAAAGTCAGGTTGTATTTACTAAATTGAGTGTGGTGAAACAACCCTGTATGTATCATCTCTCCTTACAAAAAAATCGGTTGGATTGATATGGCTCATTTCTTATTTTATGCTAGTGAGGCATATAACTACAAGATTCAAATAAAAACAAATCCATCATTTATTTTTATGGGATATACAGATAGTCAAATAGTTGATCAATCAATTAACCATGCTATTAAACAAGGCTGTATTCAATAAATCCGTTATTTACAAAATAGATAACATGATGAAATTAGAATTACTACCATATTTTTATGCATTCTCAATGTGGATTATTATCATTTCTGCATATATTATATTGGCAAAATTAATTAAAATAAAAACTAAAAATTTCATTATTTTAAGTTTTACATTGTTAATAATTTTGTTAACATACAATATCTTATTGCAACAAGAATCAAAAAATCAAACACAAATTAGATTTTATTTTTTACTAGAAAATATAGAGCAATATAAAATCTTGCACGGCAAATTTCCAAACGATTTATCACATCTTCAAGATGTAAATAATGATTACTACTCATGGTGCTCAAAGGATTCATCAAACAAAATTCCTGGAAAGGGTTTGTGTTATTATTATATCAAGAATGGAGAATTTACTCTTGAGGTAATTGGAGATTATAATGATTGGTATTATAGTAGTGGTAACAAGAAAATATTAGAAAATAATTTTGATAGGTGGGGGTTGTAAGAAATTAAAATTACAAATTAATTCATGACCTATATAACTTTGAAATTAAATACGATATTAAACATATCCCAAGAAACAAAATAGTTATTAAAATTAAGGTAAGCTAAGATTTAAAAAACGAAAAAATATATTATTAGGTATGATTATTGTATTTGTAATATCTGTTATTTTTTGTACTCTTATAAGAACAGAGATGAATTTTGTTGATAGAATTTCCAGTATTAAATGATATGAATATTCTTAGTGTTAGTATTGGTTTAATGAATTATAATATTACTCATAATAACAAAAATGGGTGATACATAAAACCAATAACCAACAAAATACTCGTTTGATATTGGCACATCCGAGATGAAACCATTAAACATGGTGATTTAATTTGGTCAAGACAAGAGTTTGGCGATGAGTATGACTACCGTCCTGTCATTGCCACCAAAGTCACGCCCAATCAAGAAATCTATGAAGTTGTTGTCAGACACAGCAATCACACCACAGAAACCTTTAAAACCACTAAAGAACATCCATTTTGGGTAGAAGGCATTGGCTGTCTTAAAGCTTCTTTACTAGAACAAGGTATGACCTTACTTGACAAACATGGTCTGCCTAATGTTACAATCATCAGTCAAACAAAGCTAGACCACACCGAAACTGTCTACAACTTTGAAGTACAAGACTTCCACACCTACCATGTTGGTGAATATGGGGTGTGGGTGCATAATGCGGATTGTTGCAAGGTTACAAGAGCTAATCTTGAAAAACAATACGGAAAAATGAACAATCGTTATTTTGGCAACAATGGTGAAATTTACTGGGTGAACCCATTAACCAATAAAACTGAACAAATCAATAAAATCACAATGGTTAATGGTAAGCCCCATGTTACCGACCCTTTAACAGGAAAACTTGAAGATGCGACAAAATATAAAGTTGCGGTAGATCATATTCTACCCAAAAGTTATTTTACAAAAGATTCTCGCTTTAGCCAATTACCTAAAGAGGTTCAAAATTCAATCATGAATAGTCTAGAAAATTTACAACCTATGCTTAAATCAGCCAACTCATCCAAAGGTTCAAAGACGGAATTGGGCGGTAAAGGTTGGGATACTTGGAAGGGGCAAAAAGTAAATGCTGACTACAAGACTTACTTACAAGGTATTCAAATTAAGATAAATGAGCAACTTCAAGATGCTTATAAAAAACACAACATCAAATAAGTGGAGGTAATTATGCCTATCTATACAACAGACAAGCTTGAGCAAGATATATCAAATAAAATTATTAGGTATGTTGCAAATTCTGCTTCTGATATGAAGCACAAAGAAATAGATTATATCAATAACAGTGATCATAAGTGGATTTATGATGAACAAATCAGACGGTTAGGGTTGGATATTCACAAATCCATATTATCATTACAAGCCTATTATCCAAAAACCTATCAATATTTAAATGATTTCCAATTAAATTGTAAACTCACAGTATACTGGTATCAGCTGACGGAGCTTGAATTAGATTTGAGAATATTTTTTGAACTAAACCAACGAATTTATTTTTTAACGGAGCCAAGTAGAGATTACTACGACTGGCTGCCAAGTTATCTAAAAGATGGTTGGTTAAAAGCATTTGGTGGCGTGTTACTATCTGATGACGTTGTATACGCCCAAGGTGGTTCGATGCTAATCGGCGACCCATATAGTTGCTGGCGATCATTTGACATCTACCTCCCCAAATCACGCAAAAAAGCCAAACAAGTCATCGAAAGCTTGGTTCAAAAAATTCCCTATGCTTTTATTGATATTGAAATTGAAGAGATTGAGAAACAGCAAAAACACAGAACCAAGGGTTTTCCCAATCTAAGAGTGATGATAGATTGTCGTAAACCTTATGAAGATCCAAAAGAATATGATTTAATACTTATGTGTTACTATTATGACCATCGTATGTTTTGGGTAAAAGATGGTGATTTTATCGATGGACTGTATGAAATTATCAATCCTAAAGAAATGCTTGATGAATACTTTCTACATGTATTTTCACAAGTTGGAGAGAATTATTCTCGGTTTGATTTTAGTCCTTGGGCTAAAAAAATCTGAGCACTTTGGGATTAAAACATAAAACCACACCCAAACTGTCTACAACTTTGAAGTACAAGACTTCCACACCTACCATATTGGCGAGTTTGGGGTGTGGGTGCATAATGCGGAGTGTTGTGGGTTATTGCAAAAAAGAGATAATAAAATTAATGGCAATACATCAAAAAAAATTAAATGAGGCTTGGGGAACAAATTATACTTCTAGGGATATTGGCAGAGCCTTAGAGTCCTTGATGCCAGACAATCATCATGGTAAAATTATGTCCAATAGTGATAATGCCGGAAAGACTTTTGGGAGAATAAAATGATTATGTTTGCTTATAAAAAAGAGCTGCCGAAAAGCAACAAAAAAACTCGATATATCTATCTGATTGCCAAAGTACTACTGAGAAAGTTGCATTGATTAGATGCTCTTTTAGATAAAAGACCGCAAGTGTTATTTGGTTTTATGACATAAATATAATTCATCCATTTTGACAAAATTAGATTCGTATTTCACTACAATCTTAACCGAGCCTAAACACAACCCATGCACCCATCAACCCCACGCATCCAAACCCTACTACTGCTTATGCTTTGTGTGTATTGTAATGCTACTTACGCAAACACTCAAAGCACGACTGCTGGTAATATACTCATACCAAAAACCCTAAGCAGTGAGCTACGCCAAGACCAGTTGGTTCATCTTGACAGACAGGACTTTGATTTTGATAGGATTGATGGTGTGGATGACGCTTCGGATGCTGGCATGATTGATATCAGCAGTCCTGCTTGGCTTGATGAAGCTGCTGATACACCATGTTTTGTGATTGACGAGATTGGTTTGCAGGTTGATGATGGGTTAGGGGGTGATAACCGCTTTAATTTTGTATTGTATCCCTTACTTGATTATAATAAGCCTACTTTTGCCATCGGTCGCTGTATTGGTCAGCATAATTTATCTTTGATTGTTGATATCGCCCATAATGAGCTGTTAAAGCGTGGACTTTTGACCAGTCGTATTGGTATTGACGAACAGGATTTATCATCAGGCAAGCTGGTATTAACCGTGAATACAGGTAAGATTAAAAATGTTGCTTTTCAATCAATCCAGCAAGCCAATACCTATCCATCATCAAATAAATATAACAAAGCACCCATCTTTATCCGCCAAGCACTTGCCATCAGGCCTAATCAAGTCTTTCATCTACCAACCTTAGAGCATGGGGTAGATACCCTAAAAAAGATTGACCCTACTGCCAATCTACAAATCATACCAAGCAAGTTAGATGGTTTTAGTGATTTACTCATCACGATGGATAGGACCAAAAGTGTCCATCTTGGTTTTCACATTGATAATAGCCTGTCCGATGCTTATGATAACTATCTGGCAAGCATTGATGTGCGTGCTAATAACTTACTGGGTGTGAATGATGAATGGCAAGTCTCTGCCAGTTATCCCTTATTTAGATTGATTGATGCCATGCAAGATGATTTGGGTGTTAATCCAGATAGGGACAGACAGCTTAATCATCACACAAGCCTAACCCTGCCTTATGGCTTATACAAAGCCAATCTATCACACAGCCATTATCAGTATCAGCAGTTTATTGAAGGTCTGGATAATCCTTTGATGTATCATGGCACGACCAAGACAAGTAGCCTTGGGCTAACAAGACTACTACACAGAAACGCCACACACAAAACCGAAGGCTACATCAAAGCCCATCATAAGCAAAGTCGTAATTTTATCGATGATGTGCAGATTGAAGTGCAAAACAGACGTACCACAGGCTATGGCATTGGTGTTACTCATCAGCAGTATTTTAACAATAATGCCTATTTATACGCCAACATAGAGTATAAACAAGGCACAGGTGCATTAAAAGCCAAACCTGCCCCTGAAGAAGAGATTTACAATGCCTTTGGGCAAAGATTGCCCAGTGAAGGTTTTGCTCGTGCACCGACTTGGTCTGTCTTTGCCAGCTTTCAAAAACCAATGATCATCAATCAAAACAGCTTTACCCAAAATACCAAAGCTAAAAACTCAATTTATCTAAACTACACTGCTAAGCTACAAGCTCAGTATGCAAGACAGCTGCCCACACCATCTGATTTGTTCTACTTAGGTGGATATGACACCAAAGGCATCAAAGAAGGCGATTATCTATCAGGCGAGCACGGTGTTAGGCTATCCCAAGAACTCGCTTGGCATCTGCCTTATCAATCATCAAACAATCACCACAGCACACAGCTTTATATAGGTCTAGATCAAGGCATGGTCTATGGTCAAAACACCATCAAAAACCAAAGATACCTATCGGCCGCTGCTATTGGTGTTCGTCATCACTATCAAACCAAAGAACAAGAAAAACAATCCACGCATAACCAACCTAACTTTAAATTAAATAACACCCCAAACACAGCGTACATCGATCTATTCATCGGTAGAGCCATCAAAGCTCCAGAGTGGATTAAGGATGAGTGGGTGGTTGTGTTGGGGCTGGGATTGGCTTTTAGGGTTTGTTTTTTGGATATAATATAATGAATTTACTCTGTGCTTCTATCTGTTAAAATTCTCAATAGGGACAACTCATGCTCTTAGTAGAAAGGCGGCATCTTATCATGGAGTATACTCTAATGAAATATTAGAGTACAGAAAAAACCAAATATTTCAATTAGCATCTTAAT
>ERZ1023396.155-NODE-155-length-21444-cov-183.372481_pt1 | contig 21444 bp, 24 predicted proteins | sample MGYA00380504_ERZ1023396 | MGnify/ENA primary metagenome ERZ1023396 (study PRJEB33173, sample SAMEA4830410) | metagenome | study: EMG produced TPA metagenomics assembly of the PRJEB25223 data set...
CGCGCTTTTCTAACCCCAAAAAAGTGTCTTTAAACTGATTCATGCCTGCATTGGTAAACAGCAGCGTGGGGTCATTGTGTGGAATGAGACTTGATGAAGGAACATGGGCATGCTGTTTTGAGACAAAAAAGTCAATAAAGGCTTGGCGAATTTGTGCTGATGTCATTTGAGTGGCAGAAGATGATGGTTGGCTCACAAGGCTCTCCTAAGATAAACAGAGGTAACAAATGATGCCATTATATCATGCTCAAGGTTAATATTAATGATTGATGAGTCGCTAAAACGCAAGCAGCCGCTCACGGTAATACTCATATTGCTTTTGGCGTAGCTGTATTTCTTTGGGCAGACCTTCACAAATAGAATTGACCAGCGTGTCAAATGTGTCCAAAATGGCAACGATTTGACTTTGAACGGATAGGGGTGGGATTGGGATTTTTAGGGATTTAATAATATCTGAATTAAGATTACTCACCGAACCACTGTTAATTTTATCATTCCAATAAGATTGCACCATATTTGATGAAAGGTAATGGTATAAAAAATCTGAATTTAAATTTTCTTGGAAACCGCTAATTGATGCCCAACCATCATGAATTGCCCCATCAATGTTTAAAATATAAGGGCGACCATAACTCATTGAATTGGACATAATAAAATCGTCCTTTTTTAAAACCCTAGATTTTAAAGAGCCTTCATAAGTGATTTTTTGCTCCGTTCGGTTTACATATTTTTCACCCACAGCAATATCACCGATTTTAATCCAAGGAATGCCATTTTCTTCATTGTCGGTAAGATACTGAGATATTGGTCTTGGCGAAGCACCACGCTGAATTTTCGCAATCTCCCCCAAAGTTTGCCACTGTACCGCCTGCCCTTGTAATGATTTTTTTATCATCGCATTCATGCCCCAATCTGCTCAACAATCGCATCAATGTCATCAAACGCATTTTCTGGGCGTTCCACATGATACAACTCATACATGTCCACAATCCGCTGTGTTATTCCAAGCATTTCCCATTCATTCAACACCGATGGCGTGGAACGATTTTTATGTTCTGCATAGCGTTCTAGCAAATAAATAAAAAAAGCGTATTGTGGGTTCATACTGTGTCCGCCTGTACTTCATCAGCTCGCAAATACAGTGAATTGCGTGGATTGCCTGTGATTTGTTCACTTTCCCACATGTCAAAAATCACCAATGGACTAAACTCGTACAACGCTAATTTTGGGGTCAGATAACATCTGATAAGTCTCAGATTGTATTAAAGATTTGATGGCGTGCATTCTGACATCGTTGGCGATTTGCCAGATACGGCGGTGTAGTTCGGCTCGTTGTTGTTGGCTTGCACTCATAGGAATGTCCTTAAAAAATTGATATGAAGGCAATCATAGTGATGGTTATGGTTGCCATATGGGCATAAATAGGCACAGTGTCATCTCTCCACCTGACTGACATCTCTGACTGCTCCTGTGTCAGCACTGGTGGTCATGGCTGCGTAGGCACGTAAGGCTTGGGACACATAGCGAATGCGATTGGCAGGCTTCCACGCATGTTTGCCACGCGCTTGCATCGCTTCACGGCGTTTTTGAAGCTCTGTGGGGTCAACCGCCAAGTTGATGGTGCGGTTGGGAATGTCAATATGAATGGTGTCGCCGTCTTCTACCAAACCAATCGCACCCCCTTCAGCGGCCTCTGGGCTGGCATGTCCAATGGATAAGCCTGATGTACCACCTGAAAAACGCCCATCGGTCAATAATGCACACGCTTTACCCAGCCCTTTAGACTTTAGGTAGCTGGTGGGGTAGAGCATCTCTTGCATGCCCGGCCCGCCTTTTGGACCTTCATAACGAATGATGACAATATCCCCTGCAATGATTTGGTCTGCCAAAATGGCTTCAACAGCATCATCTTGGCTTTCAAACACACGCGCCTTGCCTGTGAATGTCAAGATACTGTCATCGACACCTGCGGTTTTTACCACACAACCACGCTCAGCAATGTTGCCAAATAACACCGCCAAACCGCCATCTTGTGAATAGGCATGTTTCACATCACGGATACAGCCACTTTCACGGTTTAAGTCAAGATTTGGGTAGGTCTTATTTTGGCTAAAGGCTTGGGTGGTGCGTACGCCACCTGGGGCAGCAATGTATAAAGCACGAGCTTGCGTATTATCAGGATTCATCACATCCCAAGTTGCCAATGCGTCTTTTAGGGTGGGGCTATGTACGGTGGGCAGGCTGGTATCTAATAATCCTGCACGGTCAAGCTCTGCCAATATGCCCATCACACCGCCAGCACGATGCACATCTTCCATGTGGTATTTTTGGGTGGCAGGGGCAACCTTTGATAGGCAAGGCACCAAGCGAGACAGACGGTCAATGTCTGCCATCTTAAACGCCACGCCCGCTTCATTGGCTGCTGCCAGCAGATGCAAAATGGTATTGGTTGACCCGCCCATGGCGATGTCTAAGCTCATGGCGTTTTCAAAGGCGGATTTGGTGGCAATCGAGCGTGGCAAAACGCTGTCATCACCCTGTTCATAATGACGCTTAGTAATCTCAACAATCATTCGCCCCGCCTTTAAAAACAGCTCTTGACGCTTGGCATGGGTTGCCAGCAGTGAGCCATTACCGGGCAATGACAACCCCAACGCTTCGGTCAAACAGTTCATGGAATTGGCGGTAAACATGCCTGAGCAAGAGCCACAAGTGGGGCAAGCCGAGTTTTCTACCGTTTGCACATCACCATCACTGACCAAATCATCTGCTGCGTCAATCATGGCATCAACAAGGTCAAGTTTGCGAATGGATTGCCCTTGGTCATTGACCACCGTTTCATGCACATTACTGCCATCAACCAAAGTGCTGGCGAGTACCTTGCCAGCTTCCATTGGGCCGCCAGAGACAAAAATCGTTGGAATATTAAGACGCATCGCCGCCATCAACATACCGGGGGTGATTTTATCGCAATTACTGATACACACCAAAGCATCAGCACAATGGGCATTGACCATATATTCTACGCTGTCAGCAATCAAATCACGGCTTGGTAGGCTATAGAGCATGCCACTATGACCCATGGCAATGCCATCATCAACAGCGATGGTATTAAACTCTTTTGCCACCCCGCCTGCCTTTTCAATCTCACGAGCGACCAATTGCCCCATGTCTTTAAGATGCACATGCCCCGGAACAAATTGGGTAAAGGAATTGGCAATGGCGATGATGGGTTTTTGAAAATCGGCATCGGTCATACCAGTGGCACGCCACAAAGCCCTAGCCCCTGCCATGTTGCGACCTGCGGTGGAAGTTTTTGAACGATAGTCAATGGCATGTGTCTTGTTGTCATCAGTCATGGCGTTAATCCTGTGTTAATCCTGTTAATGGGGTGAATGTGGATAATCTAAATAATGTGAATGTGAATGTGAAATGTGGAGAATGACAATATTGTCATTCATAACACGTTGGTTTTGATGGCATTGTCTAACATAAACAAGGCGTTCAGGTTTTCGTTAAGTTCGGTTAATAAGCTGATGGCATAATGTGTGGGCAGCAGCTGATATGCCCCTGACTTGGGAATCAGATGGCTTAGCGTATCGCCATCACCAGATGTCATATTCAGACTTAACGGCAGATTGCCTTGATACAACACATCAACCCGACCATACAATGACCAGCCATCAATGGCAAGCCTTAAGGCAGTGTCTTGTTCTTGGCAATAGATGGGTTGCAACGGTTGAGTGCTACTCTGCCAATGTAGGCGTAATGCCAATAATAACTCTGGCTGATATAAAACCGCTGAGCCTGCGACACGCACAAACCAAGGATTGACAATGCTGAGCATATTGTTAGTGCCACTGATGTCATCATGAATGCCATGTGTATTTGCCAACAACTGTTTGGCATCATCTGCTGTCATGGGTTTATTAAACTGGCTTAATAAAGCAGGGGTGAGTGGATACTGTTGTTTTTGCTCATCGTCTAATCGGTCATAATGATACAAAAATGGCAATGTCCCATGTTGATGGCAGATGCGTTCTGTGACTTTACAATTATGCACTTGCCAAGGTGTCTGTGGGGTTAATAGCAATGACAATAAATCATGACCCAATTCACTGGCGTGTTTACTGACAGTTTCATCGGTGGTTGCGGTTTTATTGGTGCTTGCGGTTTTATTGGTGGTTGTGATTATGGCATTCATTATGTGAATTTAAGGTTATGATAAGTTTATGAATAAAAGGGTAAACATCTGATTGATTTGGTGGTATGATTTTGTGAGTCTTAAATGCTCAACGTCAAATACCCCATGTTAGACATGAACCATTTCATATTTAACGTAAAAACATGAACGTAAAGCAATTTTAACGTGAAATGGTTTTAACATGAAATCATGACACAAAAAAAGGATAATATCATGCCAGTTTATGATGATGACAATATTTTTGCAAAAATTCTACGTGGTGACATTCCCAATCACACCGTCTATGAAGATGATAAAACACTGGCATTTATGGACGTGATGCCACAAGCTTACGGACATGTGCTTATCATTCCTAAATGTCAAGCAACTGAACTGTCTGACTTACCAGAAGATGATGCCTTGGCGGTGATAAAAACAGCCAAAAAAGTCATGAAAGCCCAACGGCAAGTGCTTAAATGCACAGGCATTGTACAAATGCAGTTAAATGGCGAACAAGCAGGTCAAAGTGTCTTTCATTACCACACACATCTGATTCCCACCCATGTTCATAAGCTTGGTAAACACGCAGGAGAACAAGCCGACGCTGACAGCTTGGCACAACTGGCAAGACAGCTTGCTGATGCGATTGAATCTATTTAGGATTGATGTGTGTTAGGGCTGGCTGGGCAACACTTTTTTATAAAAATATTTGGATTTGCCCGAGATGATTTTATCTACCGTTGTGATTAAATCTTCAACAATGTCATCATAGACCCCATAAGCCAACTCTTGCTCAAAGGACGTGAACGGATTTTTACGAATGGCAGATTTCACTTCGGTGATGCCACCTTTGCTATAAAAAAAATCCACCCGACCTGTGGTGTTTAGCACACAGCTTAACTTACCGCCATTGGTGGTGATGTCAAAGCGTTCAGGCATAAACACATAATCATCGACGTCCAAGATTTTTTTTTCAACGATTTTTTCAACAGTTTCGGTAAACAAGGATTTGATGTCAAACATGGTGTGCCTTATATGATTTGGTTAATGTTTAGATATCAGACAATGATGCCACAAGCATAGCATATATGAATTGCCAATAAATAGCAAAATTCTGCTCATTTTTTAAATGCTTATGATTTAAAAAGGCAACGCATACATAAAAGCAATGTGTTAAGATAAGCCCTTTAAGTGTGTACTGTATGTTTGTGTATGTTTGTATGTTTCATAAGCATTTAATGACTTCGATATTTGATAAATGACATTTGCATCTATTCAGCGGTTAACCCCACATCTTTTACTGACACCCTTAAATATTCACAATCAAACCATAGACAATCGTTTGATTGTTGCCCCAATGGCTGGCGTTACAGATAACCCATTTCGCCGTTTGTGTAAATCTTTTGGAGCAGGACATGCGGTCAGTGAAATGATCATCGCAGATACTGCTTTATATGCTCGTAAAAAATCTTTATATCGTGCGAACTTCGACGGTGAAATTGCTCCCATATCTGCCCAAATTGCAGGGGCAGACCCTGATAAACTGGCTGATGCCACCCAGTTTCAGATTGATAATGGGGCTCAAATCGTGGATATTAACATGGGTTGCCCTGCCAAAAAGGTATGTCAGAAAATGGCAGGGTCAGCACTGTTACAAGATGAAAACCTTGTTAAACGACTGCTGGACGCTGTGGTTAATACAGCACAAAAGTCTAATGTACCAGTTACTTTAAAAACTCGCCTTGGCTATGCCAATGGGCAAGAAAACATCATGCAAGTGGCACAATTGGCCCAGCAAGCAGGCATTGCTGCCATTGCCATTCATGGGCGTACTCGTGAAGATAAGTATCTTGGTCATGCTCGTTATGAGCTGATAAAGCAAGTTAAAGATAGCCTAAGCATTCCTGTGATTGCTAATGGTGATATTGACAGCCCTAAAAAAGCATTACAAGTTTTTGAACAAACAAGATGCGATGCCATTATGATAGGCAGAGCAGCCCAAGGTAACCCTTGGATATTTGCTGACATTCATCACTATCTAAGCCATGGTACGATGCCAACTGCCCCTAGCCTGAGCGTCATTCGTGATACCGTGCTGACTCACTTACAAGAGCTGTATGGCTTCTATGGTGAATATTCAGGCTGTCGCATCGCTCGTAAGCACATTGCTTGGTACACCACAGGCATTCCCAATGCCAATGCGTTTCGTGATGTGATGTATCAAGAAGACTCCACTGCCAGCCAATACCGAATGGTGAGTGATTTTTTTACTAAAGCGATAAATGCACAATGACAGTGTGATGATAAATGACAGTGTGGTAATGACAATGTCATCATGATAATGCACTTAAAATTAATAAGTAATCAGGTCAATTAAAATAGAGAAGAATCATGCGTATCCGAAAACTGTTTAAATTTGAAAATGCCCACATTGTGCGAAACTGTAGCTCAGAGCGGTGTAAATATTCCATTCATGGGCATAGTTATCAGATTGAATTGATTTTACAAGCCCATCGCCTTGACCATGGGCAGATGGTGTATGATTTTGGTTTATTAAAATCGTCCATCAAGGACATCATTGACAGTTTTGACCATGCCATTTGTTTTTGGAGTAAAGACGATTCAGACTATATCGATGCTTGCAAAAAATTTAGCAATCGTTGGGTAAGCCTGCCTGTGTCGCCATCAGCAGAGCAGTTTAGCCGAGTGATATTTTTTTGGGCAAAACAGATATTAGAACAAACCCACATGCAAAACGGTGAAGCTGATGTGTCAGTGTATTCGGTGATTGCCCATGAAACCGCCACTGGTTATGCCCAATGTTTTGAAGATGATGTGTTAAACGCACAAATGGGCGAGCTAAGGTTGACTGATTTTGACTTTAGCGATGCGGTTAAAGCCGAATGGAGCGACCCGTTGATGTATGATAAACTGATAAACGGTGAAAAATTTGTCAATCCAACCGTCTCATTGCAAGTCAATGCAAATTAAAGTGAATATCAATTAAAGTGAATATCAATTAAAGTTAATACAAGTTAAATGGTCAATAAAACGCTCATTCTCACATCAGAAACTGACACCCAAGCCTTAGCCCATGACCTTGCTCAAATGAATATTACAGGCAGTGTGTGGCTATCGGGTGATTTGGGGGCAGGCAAGACCACGCTCACACGCTACTGGTTACAAGCAATGGGGCATGCTGGTGCGGTGAAAAGTCCAACTTTTACCCTGGTTGAGCCATATCGAATTTGCCAAGCAGATGGCACAATCAAGCCTGTTTATCATGCCGATTTATACCGATTAGACGACCCAGAAGAATTGGATTTTATTGGCTTTTATGAATATCAAGATGAACCAAACTCACTGGTGATTATTGAATGGGCAAGCCGTGCCGAAGGTTATTTGACCAAGCCAAATGTCATCATTGATATTAAACGCCTTGAGAATGATGCCCAAACTAACCATCGAGAAGTGACCATTCATTTTGCAACCTAATCGCCCTAATCGCCCCAATCGTATTGAAAAACTCTCACCCTTGCTTATCAATCAACTGGCAGCAGGTGAAGTGGTTACACGCCCTGCATCAGTGGTGAAAGAGTTGCTTGAAAATGCCATTGATGCAGGGGCAGATGTGATTGAAATTCGCATCACTCAAGGTGGTATGGGTATGATTGAAGTGGTGGACAATGGACAAGGCATTTTGCCTGAAGACATGAGCATGGCGGTGACTCGTCATGCCACCAGTAAGGTTGCTGATGTGGCAAACCTGCATGGAATTACCACGTTAGGCTTTCGGGGTGAAGCATTGGCATCTATTGTGGCGGTATCACGAGTCTGTATCATCAGCAGTGCCGATGACACAGGGGTAGGGCGAAGACTGCTGGTTACTGGGGTGATTGGTGATACGCCTGACATTGTGCCTTGTGTGTATCAACGTGGCACACAAGTGACGGTCAAAGATTTATACTTTAATGTGCCTGCTCGCCGTGCCAATCTTAAAAACATCGCCACAGAATACCAACACATTGAAACGGTGGTTAAGGGCATTGCCACTGCTTATCCTGCCATGACCTTACGTTTGTATCATGATGGCAAATGCCGACAACAACTACAAGCGGTTACGCTCACTTGTCATCAAAAACACACTGACAATCAACACACTGATAATCAAAAACACATCAACTGCCTAAGTCCAATGATTGATGAGCATCAGCAAGGCACATTGTTTACTGCATTTACTGCTTATTTAACCCGTTTACAACAGGTTTTGGATTTGTCCTGGGCTCGTTTGTTGCCCTTTTATCACCCATTATCATCTTATCTACCCCGCCCCTCTAAAAATACTGATGAATCGTCATATCTTGTGGGCTGGCTTTGGCAGTCAACAACCGCCAAATGTGAGCGTCTGATATACGTCAATCACCGCTTGATTAAATTGCCCAGCATCAGCCAACAAATTCGCCAAACGCTAACCACACAAGGTGTTGATGCCGAATCCATCAGTTATGCTGTTTATTTTGTGTTGCCATCTGAGCTTTGTCATGTGAATGTTCACCCAAGTAAGCAAACCATTCATATTCAGGCATTAAGTGTCATCAATACCCATCTGCATGATTGTCTCAGTAAATGCTTAAATCAGCTTGATAAAACGCAACTTTGCCAACCACAGCCACACAAACAACATTCAAATAAGCAACACTCAAATAAACAACACTCAAATAAACAACATTCACGCAAACCATCAATTCAGCCAAAACAACAGCCAAACACAACATCGGACATACTGCCACAATCTGCCCCAAAATCTGCTTTAGAACAAACTCGCACACTGATAAACCAACCTGCACAAAGCAGTTATTTTAAGTCATCTAATTTCTCTAAGTCATATGACAAACGACCATCTGGTATGGCTCAAGTCAATAGCCCACATGCCATCTATCAGCTGAGTCATGTGTCTGATTCACCAATTAACTCTCATTATTCAGTTAACCCTAATTCTTCAGTTAATTTTAATCCTTTAAACACTGATGATGACCCCATCGCATTAAGTGTGATTTATCGGCTAAGTGCAAGCTTATTATCTCATCTTGTCATCAATAGGGTATGGCGGTTGATTGACTGCTCTTGGCAAAATCAAATGAATCATTCTTTATTATTCATGAATGACAAACGATTGCGATTACCGACAGAGCATGTGCCTTGGCAATTATTATGGCATCAACAAACATTGATATTGACGCAAAACCGTCATGATTCACAATGTTTGATTGCCAGATTAACTGATGAAGCAACATTGCATCAGTTGCTGACACAAAGCACAGTTAATTAATGGGTTAATCATAAGACAGCGTTTATTTTGACTTTTGACAGTTTTATTATGCCAGACCATCATGTTACCAACTTACTGACCGCCAATAATTCTTTGCCAGTCGATGGGCTAAAGGACTTTATTAAACAAGACAATGCGGTGTTATGTTTACTTGCACCGACTGCCAGTGGCAAAACTGACTTTGCCCATCAGCTTTATCAGACAGGTCGTTTTGAATTAATCTCAGTGGACTCGGCATTGATTTATCAAGATATGAATATTGGTTCTGCCAAACCAACGGCTGATGAACTGATGCGTTATCCACATCATTTGGTTGATATCATGCCACCCACTGACAGCTATGGTGTGGCGAGTTTTGTGGCAGATGTGCAAAGATTGATTGAGCAAATCCATCAGCGTGGCAAACTGCCCTTTTTGGTGGGTGGCACGATGATGTATTATATGGCGTTATTTGACGGCATATCCGCTGTGCCTGACAGTGAGCCTGAAGTGCGTACAAAAGTTTCCCAGTGGCTAAAAACAGAAGGTTTGGCCAATCTGTATACATATTTACAAATAATTGACCCCATCACCGCTCATAGGCTTAATGCCACCGACAGCCAACGCATCACTCGTGCGATTGAAGTGTATGAACAGACGAATAAACCCATCAGCCATTGGCAACAACTGCCCAAAATGGCATTGGCAAAACAACCAAATCAAGCATGGCTGGGGCTTGCAGTGATGCCTGAGCGAGCGTGGTTATATGAGCGTATCCAAAGGCGATTGGAGCAAATGTGGCAACAGGGGCTGATTTTTGAAGTGGTGCGGTTAATCCAAAAATACCCATTACACAGTAACCTACCATCGATGCGATGTGTGGGTTATCGACAAGCCATAGATGGCTTAATGCAGCTGGGCTTAATTTGGACAGACACACAAGGCAAGTTATCGGCCGCATCAGATATCATGACACAGCTGATGCCCATTCAGTGGTTATTAACGCATCTGCCCACTGACCAGCATCTGAGCGAACATGATTTATCTGAGCTGTTAAAACATCATCGGGCCCATTTTAAAGGCTTGCCAAACATGTCAAATCCCCCTTGCATCACTGCTGATGACGTGTTGGCTTGTCAAGATATAAAAAATAAGGCATTATATGCCACAAGGCAATTAGCAAAGCGACAATATACTTGGTTAAACAAGCTGATTATGTCATCTGATGCCATGTCTGTTCATGACGGCATAAAAACCATCATGATGTTTACGTCCATAGAACAAATACAACAAAAATTATGTTAAAGGTTGATATTTGGGTAATTTTTTAATGAAAACCCTAAAGAATTTTTAAAGACGCTTATTATAATGAGCGGTCGGTTTTTTTCCTACCATTTTTATTTATCATTTTTTTATTTATCATTTTTATCATCACTGTTACCATCTTAATGTCATAAGATGATGTTAAGCGTTGACTGAACAAGGTAAGCGTGTTGCTATTATCTTTTAAAGTAAAGTTATTGTCTTTTAAAGTAAAGTTGTTATCTTTTAAAGTTGCCATCTTTTAGAATATGAATCGTCCAATGTTGGAGAATAATAATGTCAAAAGGTCAAACCTTGCAAGACCCTTTTTTAAACAGTTTGCGTAAAGATCGCATTCCAGTTTCTATTTTTTTGGTAAACGGAATCAAGCTACAAGGTCATATTGAATCATTTGACCAATATGTGGTGCTACTTAAAAACACCGTGAGTCAAATGGTCTATAAGCACGCCATCTCTACCGTTGTCCCTGCACGCAACCCTCGTAACGCTGGCACCTCACCCATGGGCATGCAATCATCGACCATTCAGTCATCAGCGATGTCATCATCTGGTTTTCAAAGTGGTGGCTATGGCGCTTACCAAAGTGAAGCCGATGATGCTGGTTTTAACCGTGGTGGTTTTAGCCAAGAGCGTGGCTTTAATCGTGGCGGTTTTGCCCAAGAGCGTGGCTTTGAGCGAGGTGGATTTGCCCAAGAGCGTGGCTTTGACCGTGGGGGCTTTACTCAAGAACGTAAACTTGATAATCGCAAGTTTGATGGTGGCTTTGGTCAAGAGCGAGGATTTAATAATCAACCGTTTGATGCCAATGCCAGTCGCCTTGAGGGCAAAGGTTTTCAAGAGACGAGCAGCAGTGATTTTAATGGCGAAGATGATGAAAATTAATGACTGATGATTGAGATTAATGCCCAATGAGTGCCTGCCATACCGACCATCTTATCCGCCATGCCAAAGAAGCCATTCAAAAGGAGCAATCTGCTTTGTCCTTGTTGTCAGAGGAGATTGATGAGCGTTTTGAACAGGCCTGCTTAACGATTTTGAGTTGTCAAGGTCGAGTGGTGGTAACAGGCATGGGCAAATCAGGTCATATCGCCCGCAAAATGGCTGCTACCTTTGCGTCAACAGGAACACCTTCTTTTTTTATGCACCCAGGGGAGGCTGGGCATGGTGATTTAGGCATGCTGGTCAAAGGTGATGTGTTGTTGGCGATTTCTAATTCAGGTGAGTCTGATGAAATCAAAACCTTAATCCCCGTGGTAAAAAAACTGAACATTCCGTTAATCAGCATCAGTCGAGATTTGCGCGGATTTTTGCCCAAAGAAGCAGACATTGCGTTGACTTTGGGCAAGTCTGAAGAGGCTTGCCCCCTTGGGCTTGCCCCTACTTCCAGCACCACAGCCACATTGGTATTGGGTGATGCGTTGGCGGTGGCATTGGTACACGCGCGTGATTTTACGTCAGAAGATTTTGCCTTGTCGCATCCTGCTGGGGCATTGGGGCGTCAGTTGCTCTTGACTGTGGCGGATTTAATGCACCAAGGTGATGATTTGCCTGTGGTGTCAATACATGCCAGTTTGGAAGATGCGGTGTTTGAGATGACCAGTGGACGACTGGGAATGACGGTCATTACTGATAACAATAACCGAGTGGTTGGCGTGTTTACTGACGGTGATTTGCGTCGCAGTCTTAATCGCAATCTTCAGCTTGACCATCACATCTGTAACATCATGACCAAAGAGCCAAAGTGTGTCAATAAAGACACTCGTGCGTCTGATGCTCTGTCCATTATGAATGAAAAGGGCATCAGTCAGCTGTTGATTTTAGATGATATGGCACATTTATTGGGTATCATCACCATTCATGACTTGTTGCAAGCTGGGGTTAGCTAGCGTGAGCCGTTTGGTCATTCATGGTTTGGTCATTTATGAATATCAGCCATTGATTTTAGCTCATGATATTTTAGCCCATGATAAAATAACCCATTAACCCATGTCTGCTTAGAAAAAACTTAAGCAAGAAAAACAAAACTTAAGCCAAAACCCCCTAACTAAAAAACCCCTAACTAAAAAACATTGCCAAAGAGATTGCCATGACAGATTTATTAAAAAAAGCCGCTAACATTAAGCTGTTGGTATTAGATGTTGATGGTATCTTATCTGATGGCAAGATTATCTTTGATGCCAATGGTGTTGAGAGCAAACAGTTTCATGTGCAAGATGGTCTGGGCATCACGGCATTGCATCAATATGGCATTCACGTTGCCATCATCACAGGACGCATCAGCCCCATGGTCGCCAAAAGAGCCGATGAGCTTAATATTATCCATGTGCTACAAGGGCGTGATGACAAATTGACTGCCCTAAAAGAATTGTTGGCAAGTAAAGAGTTGTTGGCAAATTTGTCCAGCCCCATCAGCCTTAATGAATGTGCTTATATGGGTGATGATTTGCCTGACATCAAGGCTTTGCAGGCAGTGGGATTTGCTGCCACTGTTCCCAATGCACATCGTGAAGTCATTAACCGAGTGGATATGGTAACCACTCGCACAAGTGGGGAAGGTGCGGTCAGAGAGGTGTGCGACTTGATATTAAAAGCCACGGGTCATTATCAAGATTTTATTGCAAAATTTGAATGATGGTTTTGATTGTAAAATTTGATTAATTAAATGTTTGATTAATTAAATTTAATTAAATAAATGGTATTGAATGAATAGTAGGGTCATGTGAGTTCATTGATTTTGATAAGCCAAACACTGTGAATAACAAATATTTTTTTATCATTGCGGTTTTGATTGCCATCGTTGCGGTCTGGATATTTAACGATGTGGGGGAGATGCGACAACCAGTGGGCATCAGCCAAAATAATGTGGATACTGAAGTTACCGACATACAAGCGATGCAAACCAATGATGCTGGCGAGACTGAATATCAACTGCAAGCTGAGTCAATAACCCGTGATGAGCAGACCCACCTTGATGGTATTCAGGGGTTGCAAATGGATTGGCAACCATCTGGTGAGCAGGCTTATGAGCTGACTGCCCAAAGGGCAACCATGAACCAGCAAACGGGCAATTTACAGATATCAGGAGGGTTTCAGCTGATGGGTATTCTGCCCAACGGTGAACAACATATCGTGGTGGTGGGTGATGGTCTTGAGGGCAACAGCAAAGATAAACTGCTGACCAGTCATCAACCCGTTAAGGTCAGCCAAGGCAACAACACATTTACCGCAGGGACGATGCAAGCGAACTTAAACACAGGTGAGTTTGAATTTGGGCAAATTGAAGTGATGTTTGACCCAAGCCCCAGACAAAATAAGAGCTTGTTTTAAATACACACACAAGGTCGATACACATAAGGTCAATGCCAGTAAGACACTGATTGATGATTGACAAATTGATGTGATTGACAAATTGATAAAGCCAAATTGCTTTACTTGAGCAAGTTGAGTAAATGATATGAATGAATTTTTGCGAGCGTTTTTTTTACGATTGTTCTGTTTGTGTCGCCAGTTTTTATCGACTGGCTTATCAAGTATGGCCGTTTTATCAAGTATTTCCATCAGTGCGATGGCATTGCCATCTGATGCCAACCAACCCATTCGTTTATTGGCAGATAAGGCAACTTACAAACAAAGCACAGGTGTTACCAGTTACAGTGGCAATGTCATCATTACTCAAGGCACATTTAAAATGACTGCCGATAACATCACCGTTCATCTGTCACAAAACCGCAGTATCGATTCTGCCGTTGCCACAGGTCGTCCTGCCACGATGGAACAAGTCGTTACTAAAGATAAGGGACTTGCTAAAGGACAAGCCCATAAGATTGACTACAACACCGTAACAGGCATCGTTACTTTAACAGGTGATGCCAAACTCAACCAAAATGGGGCAAGCTTTTCAGGCAACCAAATCCGCTACAGCCTAAAAGCAGGCGATGTTGAAGCAACCGCTGGTGGCGGTCATCGGGTTGAATTGGTGTTTCCACCCAATGAAGCCACCAACCGCCAAAGTATTCGCTAACTAAGGCACTCATTGACATGACAAGCGATGCCAAATTCATCAGCAATCAGTCCATCAGCAAATTGAGCATTCGTCATCTTGCCAAGCAATATGGCAAACGCTGGGTGGTCAAAGATGTGTCCTTTGAGTTAAGTCAAGGTCAAGTGGTGGGGCTGTTAGGTCCTAATGGGGCAGGCAAAACCACCAGCTTTTATATGGTGGTTGGACTTGTGCCAATGGATAAGGGGCAAGTGCTGTTGATGGACTCTGAGCATGGTGCTGGCACGAGTTTATCACATTTATCCATGCACGAGCGGGCCCGTCATGGCATTGGTTATTTACCACAAGAAGCTTCTATTTTTCGCAAACTGAGCATTCAAGACAATATCCTGTCGATTTTACAGACTCGTAAAGATTTAAACAAAGCCGAACAAAAGCAAACGTTGGAAAAGTTGATGGCTGAGTTTCATCTTGAGCATGTGCGTCATTCCATGGGCATGAGCGTGTCAGGTGGTGAACGGCGACGTTGTGAGATTGCCCGTGCGTTGGCTGCCAATCCTAAATTTATCTTACTTGATGAGCCATTTGCTGGTGTTGACCCCATTTCTGTGGGTGATATTAAAGAAGTGGTTACCCAACTTAAACAGCGAGGTATTGGGGTGTTGATTACCGATCACAATGTGCGAGAAACGTTGGCAATTTGTGAAAAAGCCTATATTGTCAGTGAAGGGACAATCATTGCCGAAGGCTCAGCCGATGACATCTTACAAAACGATTTGGTACGACAAGTTTATTTAGGTGAAGATTTTGTGGTTTGACGGTGTTGTTGATAACAAGCATTGATGACGATGATTGATAATGAACGTTTATGACAATAAAAGAACGCATTTTACAAGCGGTGTTGTTTGAGACGCTTGCGATTTTGTTATCATTGGGCTGGGTAAAATTACTCAGCTTTTTTGCTTTACAAAAGACGCAATCAGCCCATGTGCAATCAACCCATGATGGCAAGGTGCTGTTGATGTTGATGGGCATTTCGCTCATGGCGATGATTTGGACATTTATTTATAATTTGTTGTTTGATAAGTGCTTTGTTGGTGATAAATTGGCTCGCCCAGTGTGGTTGCGTGTGCTTCATATCGTGGGATTTGAAGCTGGCCTGTTGTGTTTTACCTTACCGCTTGTGATGTGGGTGATGGGCATTGGGCTTTGGCAGGCTTTTGTGTTGGATATTTCCTTGACGTTATTGGTATTGGCATATGGCTTTGGGTTTTATTGGGTATATGATGTGCTTAGAGCAAAGTGCTGTCAACGCTAACCATTTAACGTTAACCATAAAGACAAGCGACTAAACTGGTCAGCGAATAAACTGGTCAGCGAATTAAAAAATAAGTGAATTAAAGGCAATCTATCTTAGGAGTGTCATGTCCAAATCCAAATCTTCTTACGTCTGTCAACACTGCGGTGCTCACTTTGGTAAATGGTCAGGGCAATGCAGTGATTGTGGTGAATGGAACTCACTGGTTGAAGCCCCCAATGTCAGCCTGCCTCACCATAACAAAACCAACGCCCGTACCGTACACAGTAACCAGCAAAATAACAAACACAGCAACAAAGGCAATTACGCTGGGGTACAAAGTGGCATCATTGCGTTAAATGCCGTCAGTGTTACCATGGACACTCGCTTACCCACTGGTATCGGTGAGTTTGACCGAGTGCTTGGTGGTGGGTTGGTTGCAGGTTCTGTGGTGCTGATTGGTGGCGACCCCGGTATTGGTAAATCCACCATTTTGTTACAAATCGCCACCACCATGGCTAAAGTCGATTCACTGGCAGGCAGTGGCTTGTACGTTACTGGTGAAGAGTCTTTATCACAAGTTGCCATGCGTGCTCAGCGGTTAGGTTTGCCCACCGACCGCTTAATGGTGCTTGCTGAGACCAATGTTGAGACCGTCTGTCATGCCTTGACTCAAGAACAGCCAGCCATTGCTGTGATTGATTCGATTCAAACACTGTATACCGATGCCATCAGCTCAGCCCCCGGTGGTGTTAGCCAAATTAAAGAATCAGCTGCCATACTCACTCGCTATGCCAAACAGACAGGCACCGCATTGTTTTTGGTGGGTCATGTTACCAAAGAAGGGGCATTGGCAGGACCTCGTGTGCTTGAGCATATGGTAGACACGGTGTTGTATTTTGAAGGGCAGTCTGACAGCCGTTTTCGCATGATACGAGCGGTAAAAAATCGCTTTGGGGCGGTTAATGAGCTGGGCATATTTGGCATGACTGACATGGGATTAAAAGAAATTGCGAACCCATCAGCCATTTTTTTACGCCGATATGATAAACCCATTGCAGGGTCGGTGGTGATGGTCAGCCGTGAAGGCACTCGCCCATTGTTGGTGGAAGTGCAGGCATTGGTGGACAATGCTCAAGGACAGCCCAGACGCATGGCATTGGGGCTTGACCATCAACGCCTTGCGATGCTATTGGCGGTGATGCACCGTCATGGTGGCGTGCATACTGGCGGTCAAGATGTTTATGTCAATGTGGTGGGTGGTGTGAAAGTGTTAGAAACAGGGTCAGACTTGGCGGTGTTACTGGCTTGTGCGTCTAGCATTAAAGAAAAGCCATTGCCCACATCGCTGGCGGTGTTTGGCGAAGTGGGATTATCTGGTGAAATTCGCCCTGTGCCAAACGGCCAAGAACGCCTAAAAGAAGCAATGAAACATGGCTTTACCCATGCCATCATTCCTAAGGCAAATGCCCCAAAGGCACAATTTGACCAATTTAAAGGCATCAGCATCTATGCGGTTGATAGATTATATGAAGCGATGGAGCAAGCCTTTAACATTGACTGATTAACTCATTAACAATAACAATTAAGGCCCACTGACCTTTTCAATGGTAACATTGCCTACCCCACCACTGATGATGCCCAGCTTATTGGCAGCGGCTTTGGATAAATCCAATACTCGACTGCCATGGTAAGGACCACGGTCGTTGATTTTTACGACCACACTCTTGCCGTTGGTATTGTTGGTAACTTTGACATAGCTACCAAGCTTAAGTGAGCGGTGAGCAGCAGTCATGGCATTCATATCAAACAGCTCACCGCTGGCGGTCTTACGTCCATGAAACTTACTGCCATACCAAGAAGCCAAACCCGATTGGCTAAACTTATTCACTGTATTGGAAGCGACTGCGGTTAATTTTTCTAACACATCTTGCTCTTGGCTAACCGTGGCAGAACTTTGGGCAGTTGCTAATAGTGGGCTTTCTAAAGACAGCTCTAAGGGCTGTCTGGCAGATTTTATCAGTGATGATGCTTGGTCATGCTGGGTTTGTAAATTTTTTAAGACTTTTTCGATATTTGGCGAAGAGTCAATCACTGCTTGTGTATCCATGTTGTGATGAGTGGCGGCTTGAGCGGACATGCTGACAGCAACCAATCCTAAAGCAAGATAACCAGACGTGATAAATCTCATGGTCAATACCTCATGTTGTGAGTTGTGAGCATGACTTGTTAGGAAAAATTTGTTAGGAAAATTTAATCAATATTGCGATTAAATCGATATTAAGTCATGCTAAAAAATGGCACAAATGGTTGTCAATAAACAAAATAACAAAAAAAAGCCAACAAAAAAGTGAACAAAGGGTAGCGTATTTGCCATCAAAAAACAACAACAAAGGGTCAATAGGACATTTGTGGGGGATAAAATGGGCAAAATGACCCATTTAATTAACAAATATTGACAAATATTGACAAATTAAATGGCATTTGTCTTAATTTAATAATTTAACTTAATAATCAATACCGTTTACTTTGTTAAATTTCTTTGTTTGATGTTTTTTGTTCTGTTTTTTGTTCGATGTGGTCGTCAGCAAATCACCATGAATGCTTTGCTGTTCTTAACCATCGCTGTTCTTAACCATCAGTCATTAGGCAAACATCATAAAAGATGGCTATTAAGGCATTATTTTTAATTGTGTTTATTTTGTATGATGGGTATGAATGGACATTAACAATCCAAACCCTGCCATGAGTGTGATGATTGCAGTACCGCCATAACTGATGAACGGCAACGGCACGCCCACCACAGGTAAAATGCCACCCACCATGCCAATGTTGACAAACACATAGACAAAAAATGACATGGCTATCGCCCCAGCCAACAGCCTGCCATAAGTATCAGGATTGACAAAAGAGATGTGTAACGCTCGCAACAACAGACAAGCGTACATAAATATCAACAGCATGACTCCAAATAACCCAAACTCTTCAGAGAAGGCGGCAATAATAAAGTCAGTATGCCCTTCAGGCAAAAAATGCAAATGCGATTGCGTACCTTGCAAATATCCCTTACCTGTCAGACCGCCTGAGCCAATGGCGGTTTTTGATTGAATGATGTTCCAACCTGCCCCTAACGCATCAGTGTCAGGGTTTAATAACGTCATGACTCGCTGGCGTTGGTAATCATGTAATAAAAATTCCCAAGCCATTGCCACAAATGGCACAAATATTGCCACGGCAGTGCCAATCATCCACCAAGGCAAACCTGATAAAAACAACACAAATATGCCACTGGAAGCCACCAAAATGGACGTACCCAAATCTGGCTCTTTGGCAATCAATAGCACAGGTACGATGATGATGGTCAGGGTGGTGAACACACTCACCAAGTTAGGTGGTAAATCACGCCTTGATAAGTACCATGCACACATCATTGGCATGCCCAGTTTCATAAACTCAGATGGTTGTACGCTGCCAAAGCCAGGAATGCGTATCCACCGCTGAGCTCCCATACGGACTTCACCAATAATTTCAACCAACAACAACAAGATGATGCCCATGACATAAAAAATAGGGGTCAAGGCCTTATAAATGCTGGGTGGTACTTGTGCCATGGCAAACATGACCACAAAGGCAATCACATAACTGACCATTTGTCGAGTAACCATGTTCATGTCTTGGGTCGATGCACTGTATAAAATGCTCAAGCCAATAAAGCAGATGCTAAGCAACAGCAAAGTTAACCAAGGGTCAACATGAATTTTTTGCCAAATACTGGGTTCATCAGCACCACCAAAGTGGTGACTGCTGCGAGAAAAGCGGTATTGAGGTTGCATGGGCATGGGATAACATTGATAAATCAAAGCAAAAAAGACAGACGTAAAAGAAGCAAAAAAAAAGACACCAGTGCCTGGGCAATCATACCGAGACCATGGTGATTATTTTAACGATAAATGGGACATTAAGATAGGGGGAATTAAGATAGGGGAGATGAATTTACATTCATGTCTTCGCTTGTCATAAATAAACCCTACCTTGAAAAGATGAATGGATTGACATTTAGAGCATATGGCAAGTACCAAAGGCAAGGGTATTCTATCTTATGACCAACTGACCCCTTTATCAGATTTCATCACATCAAGCACAATGCTCCTAAGCCAGCGATGAGCCATGTCGTGTTCGGTGCGTTCGTGCCATGTCATCATGATGGTAAAACCATCAATGGCGATGGGTGGATTTTGTAGGCGTACATTTGGCAATCTTTGGGCAAGGTGCTTGGGCAATACCGCCACCAAATCTGAATCATTCAACAGCTGTGGCAGTAGCGAGATATGGTCTACCGACACCATCACTTTGCGTTTTCGCCCCAACTTTTGTAAGGCAATGTCAGTAGCTCCACGAAACTCGCCACCATTATAAGAGAGCATGGCAAAGGGCAATTTGCAAAACTCATCAAGCGTTAAAGCGGTGTTTGCCATGGGGTGCATTTTGCTCATCACACAAACATAATGCTCTTCATATAATCGCATTTGAGGCATGTCATCACTGATATGATGCTGCCCAACCAGTGCCAAATCAATGGCGTTTTTATCAAACAAAGTCTTGATGTTTTGCCCTTGCACAGGCAATAAAGCAACTTTGACATTCGGAGCAAGCCGTCTTAGCCTTAAAATCAAGGGCAAAGCGATGATTTGCTGCACATAATCCATCGCCCCAATGCGTAAGGTCATGGACAAATTGGCAGGTTCTAGTTTGGGCGGGGCGAGCATGCCGCTTATCTCTTCTAAAACACGCCGAGCGACATGCCCAAGCTCAATCGCCCTATCTGTGGGCTGCATGCCGTGCTGAACCCGCACAAATAACGGGTCATTAAAACTCTCTCGCAGGCGATTTAAAATACCGCTCATCGCAGGTTGGGTGATGGACAGTCGCTGTGCTGAACGGCTGACATTGCATTCGTCCAGCAAGACAACAAAGGCTTTTAATAGGTTTAGGTCTAGGGTTCGGATATCGGTCATATCACACGCTTAGTGTTTTTTAAAAATATCAATGAAAAATATCAATGTTGTCTGTCAGTGTTATGTTAATCAGTGTTATGTTAATGTTATCTGGTCGGCAAATGTGAGTGGTGATATCAGCCATATTGATAAGCACATATTAAAATAATCAATTTGAAATGATAACACAATTTTTTTAAAATATCAGCATCTAAAATTTAGTATCAAAAACTTAGCATCTAAAATTTAGCATCTAAAATTTAGCATCTAAAACAATAGGACAATCATGGCAACATTTCGCAAAATCCTAAACCCCATCAGCCTAAAAAACCTTAAACT
>ERZ1023396.156-NODE-156-length-21245-cov-60.213308_pt1 | contig 21245 bp, 20 predicted proteins | sample MGYA00380504_ERZ1023396 | MGnify/ENA primary metagenome ERZ1023396 (study PRJEB33173, sample SAMEA4830410) | metagenome | study: EMG produced TPA metagenomics assembly of the PRJEB25223 data set...
CATAGGCAAAGGCATATTGCATGTTCTTAAATGTGCCAGCAGGACAAAGCAGTTCAGATTTTTGGGCGATTGGGGGGGTCATAATGATGCTCTTTTTTATGGTCAAAATTGTTTGTATTATAGCAAATTTTTCATAAAAAATTGGTGCTTGTTTTGTTATTTAAAATATAAAAAAATAGTCGTAAATTTTTGCAAAAAGTTTTACAATGAAGACTTTATTTGATAAAAAGGCTAAATCATGTCTGTCTATACTCACCTATCCGATGATGAATTTTTTGCGTTTTGTGGTCTATTTGGGGTAACATTTAAAAAAGCCGTCCCCATCACCCAAGGCATCAAAAATTCCAACTGGTTCATCCAAACCAACAGCGATGTGGACGATGAATTTAGCCATGTGTTTACGCTATTTGAAGAGCGTTCGGTTGCTGATATTACCAAAATGGTAACCATCATGCACGCCCTAAAAGATAAATTGCCCATTGCTCCTCCGCTTGTCAAACTCACTGCCACAGGCGATGACATTGGCAGCGACTGTGTCATGCGATATGAAAATAAGGCAATTTTGGTTGTACCAAAACTTTTAGGCACACACCCCACTACGACCAACACTGCCATGTGTCATGCCATGGGGCAAGCATTGGCAACATTGCACAAGACTTTACAAACCCTACAACCTGCCGAAAATTATGGCGTGCCACTGTATGACTGGGCAAGGGTCAAAGAGCGTGAAACTGCCTATATGCCTACCGATGAAGCACGTCTCATGAATGACATTTGGGCAGCCTATGCCAATTTGCCCCATGACTTGCCAAGGGGATTGTGTCATTTGGACATGTTTGCCGACAACACCTTATGGGATTTTTCAGGTGATACCGCTCGCCTTACAGGACTGCTTGACTTTACCGAGGTGTCGGTTGAGCATTATTTGATGGACATCGCCATTACCATTAACGATTTTTGTACCACATGGGGCAGTGCAAGAGATGGCGAGAGCGTGAATTTTAACACCGACAAAATGAGTGCCTTTATAGACGGCTATGAGAGCATTCGCCCCTTGACGGACAACGAAAAAACCGCCCTGCCTGTCATGCTTGCCTATTCAGCCACGATTTTTTGGCTACTACGCCTAAACGTGATTTATTATAACCGCGAACAAGGGCGGACGGGCGATGACATTATGGTCAAAAATCCTGATTTGATGAAACGGTTGGCAAGTTTGCATTGGACTAAGATTTGACTAACTAACTGCATTAAGGAGATTCTCAATGAAAGATGTGTATATAGACTTGACTGATGGAAGAGATATTGATATAGACAAAGACTATGTCAATCAACAAATTAAAGAAAAAGAAATCACAAGCTCATCAGAAATAGCAGAAATAATTTATTCTCTCAAAGATAATACAGATATGATTATAGAGAAGACTGTAATGATTCTTATATTATCTAAAATTATGAGTATTGTGATTGCAATAGAAAATGCTCATAAAAATAACGAAAATCCAATAGACACCCTTTTAAAGAAGTATAAAGTTAGTTCAACAGCAAAATACTTATCATCAATAAAGTTAGATAATGGCGATGAACCTATTTTCTTTACTAGATATGTTGAAAATAATAAAATTTTTATAGACATAAATTACACATACACTAGGTGGTATGGTCTAGATAAGTGGCATGATTACGACTATGAAGTAAAAATAAATTACAGAATAATAGAATTATTTGAAATAGTTATATCAGAAAATTTTGATAATCTCAAAAGAATTATTAACAATACAATTAAGGCTCGTATAGAATGGGAAAGAACAAGAGAAGATAGAGAGAGACAATGGAAAAAGAGCATGAAAGATCATGATATAAATCTCAATGATCCGGAAACACATTTTGAACTCTTTGGTGAGTATTCTGACTAATATAAAATAGGTTACCTAATATGTGCCAACTACTCGGAATGAACTGCAACACCCCCACTGATATAGGATTTAGCTTTACAGGTTTTCGCCAGCGTGGAGGTTTGACCGACCACCACGAAGACGGCTTTGGCATTGCGTTTTTTGAAAAAAGCGAGTCAGGACGTATTGGGCTGCGTCAATTTCACGACAACAAACCAAGCTACCTATCTCCTGTGGCGGACTTGATTAATCATTATCCCATCAAAGCCATGAACGTCATCGCCCACATCAGACGGGCGACCACAGGCGAAAAAAGCAATTTATCTAACCTACACCCTTTTGTGCGTGAGGTGTGGGGTGAACAGTGGGTATTTGCCCATAATGGACAGATGACAGCGAGCTTTATCAGTCGCACCGAACGCTTGCACGCCAATGGCAATGCCGAATATTATTCACCTGTGGGAGCGACCGACAGCGAACTTGCTTTTTGTTATCTTTTAAACCGTCTAAAAGCGACCTTCAAAAGCCGTCCGTCTGATGAGGTTTTATTTGCCTTTTTGACCGCACAATGTCGCTATCTGTCCGCCAATGGGTTATTTAACTGCTTGATTTCTAATGGAGACTGGCAATTTGCCTATGCCAGCAGCCTGCTCTTTTATCTTACCCGAAAAGCCCCCTTTGGTGAGGCCAATTTGTCAGATGATGAGATGAGTGTAAACTTCGGTGATGTTACCACCGCCAAAGATAAAGTTACCATCATCGTTACCATACCGCTGACAAATAACGAAAAATGGCAACAAATTGCCGTAGATGAGTGCGTAGTATTTAAAAATGGCGATGTGGTATTTAAAGACACGCCCAGTAAAAAAACTTATCTGTCTATTGAAGATGGCATTGCATTGGCAAGAAGTGTGGGTGCGAGCGTTTAGGGGGGGGCAGTTTTTGATGTCATGCTAAGATTAATTAAAACAATCCCAAAAATGAGTCATTTTGTCCATAAATCTTTCACTGACGGATGAAATTTTGCCAAAAGTGTGTTAAAGTAAGCCATCTTGTAACTGATTATCAAATGATAATCAAAAAAGCTGTGATGATTGATAAAATCAATAATCAGCGAATAGACCCACGATTTAAAAGGTGATTGATATGGGATTTACCAACAAAGATTTACGTAAGGCAGGTCTGAAAGTAACCTTACCACGTATGAAAATTTTAGAGTTGTTAGAGAATGCAGAGCATCATCATATGAGTGCCGAAGATGTGTATAAGGCACTTGCTGAACAAGGCGAAGATGTTGGTTTGGCGACGGTGTACCGTGTATTAACTCAGTTTGAGCAGGCGGGCATTGTTGAGCGTCATAATTTTGAAAATAACCTGTCGGTCTTTGAGATTGCCCAAGAAGAGCATCATGATCATCTGGTATGTGATGTTTGTGGCAAAATTGAAGAATTTCATAATGCCGTCATCGAAGATGAGCAGGAGAAAATTGCTGATAAATATAACTTTAAACTGTCAGGACATTCGTTGGTGTTGCATGGCGTGTGCAATAATGAAGATTGTCAAAAGACCCTAGATCTTACCACCAAAAGCCAGATAAAGAGCTGAATATAAAAAAGACCAGTTACCGCTGGTCTTTTTTATTGGGTAAATTTCACTCGGTCAGAGAGCATGCCTTATTGATAGTCACCTAGGTCAATGGAGAGTTTGGTGGACTCTTCTTCTATGGTGGCTGCATTTTTGCTTTCTAGCTTAATTTGTAGACGCAGGTCATTTGGACTGTCGGCGTGTTTTAGTGCGTCTTGATAAGTAATCTGTCCTGATTCATATAAGTCAAATAATGCTTGGTCAAAGGTTTGCATGCCAATATCACGAGAGCGTTTCATTACAGGCTTAATCTCATGAATCTCACCTTTACGGATGTAGTCGGCGATGAGCTGTGTGCCGAGCAGAATTTCAATGGCAGCACGGCGACCTTTACCGTCAGGGGTTGGGATGAGCTGTTGGGCGATGATGGCGCGTAAGTTTAGCGATAAATCCATGAATAACTGCCCATGTCTGTCCGCCTCAAAAAAATGAATAATACGGTCAATGGCTTGGTTGGCATTATTGGCATGGAGCGTGGCAAACACCAAATGACCTGTTTCAGCGTATTGAATGGCGTAGCTCATGACTTCACGGTTACGAATCTCACCGATGAGAATGACATCGGGTGCTTGACGTAGGGTGTTTTTCAATCCCTCTTCAAACGAAAGTGTGTCAATGCCCACCTCACGCTGAGTAACGATACAGCCTTTATGTTGATGGACGTATTCAATGGGGTCTTCTATGGTGATGATATGACCACGAGAATTTTGGTTACGATGCCCAATCATCGCCGCCAGTGTCGTTGATTTACCAGTACCTGTGGCACCGACCAGCAAGATGATGCCACGCTTTTTCATGGCAAGTTCTTTTAAGATGGGTGGCAAGTTTAAATCTTCGGTTGTGGGAATTTGTGTCTCAATCTTACGCAACACCATCGCCGCCTTATTGCGTTGAATCATCGCTGACACACGAAAACGAGCCGCCTCAGCTTTGTCAGAGATGGCAAATTGGCATTCGTTGGTTTCATGAAACTCTTTTTTTTGAGCTTCGGTCATGATGCTAGTAACCAGTGCCATGGTTTGTTCGGAGGTGAGTGGTGTTTTGGTCATTGGCAAAATCACGCCATTGACTTTAAGTGATGGAGGGACACCTTCGGTAATAAAAAGGTCAGAACCATTTTTGGCAATCATCACCTGTAATAGTTTATCAAAATCCATGTATGCTCCTTACAAGAATGCGTCTGGCTGTTTGGCGTAGACACGTGCTGTCTCTTTGGTGATGGTACGAGATGCTACTAGGTTTTTTAATGTCTGGTCAAGGGTAATCATGCCCTCGCCTGCCCCTGTTTGAATGGCAGAGTACATTTGGGCGATTTTGTTTTCACGAATCAAGTTACGAATGGCAGGCGTGCCAAGCATGATTTCATGAGCTGCCACACGACCACCTCCGACTTTTTTAAGTAGGGCTTGCGAGATGACCGCTTGTAGTGATTCAGAGAGCATCGCACGAATCATGTCTTTTTCGGCGGCAGGGAAAACGTCAATCACACGGTCAATGGTTTTGGCAGCGGAGTTGGTGTGCAGTGTGCCAAATACTAAGTGCCCTGTCTCGGCAGCGGTCAAGGCAAGGCGAATGGTCTCCAAATCACGCATCTCACCGACCAAGATGATGTCAGGGTCCTCACGCAGTGCTGAACGTAGTGCAGCATCAAAGCCTAGGGTATCACGGTGTACCTCACGTTGGTTTACAAGCGACTTTTTGGATTCATGGACAAATTCAATGGGGTCTTCAATGGTTAGGATATGCTCTTTACGGCTTTCGTTGATGTAGTTAATCATGGCGGCCAGTGTGGTTGATTTACCAGAGCCTGTTGGGCCTGTAACCAGTACCACACCACGTTTAAAGTCAGAGACCTTTTTAAAGACAGGACCCATGCCCAAATCTTCCATGGTCAAAACCTTAGATGGAATGGTACGAAATACCGCACCAGCACCACGGTTTTGGTTAAAAGCGTTCACACGAAAGCGAGCCAAGCCTGGAATCTCAAATGAGAAGTCAGTTTCTAAAAATTCTTCGTAGTCGGCACGCTGTTTGTCATTCATGATGTCATAGATGAGCTTATGTACCGTAGAATGATCCATCTCTGGGGTGTTGATACGCACCACCTCACCATCCACACGAATCATGGGAGGTAGTCCTGCTGATAGGTGCAAGTCGGATGCTTTGTTTTTTACCACAAAACGCAGTAGGTCTTCAATGCTAGGAACTGCCATGGATTTGCCTTAAAAGTGAATAAATTGAGTAGATTATGGGGTTATTATACAATATTTTATCTTGCCATTAAAGCACGTCGCACCAGATATTACAAGTTGCTTTATGCCAAAGTTTGTGCCATTTGTGGGGGTTTTTCTGCTAAAATACAAAGATTTTAGGAGTAGAATATGACACAAATATCCCATCATGCAACATCAAACGCACTTATCAGACGCCATATGGCAGTCAAAGAGCGTCTTTGTGCCATCAATGACCAATATCAAATCCACCCCAAAGCGGTGCTACTTGCCGTCTCAAAAACCAGATTATCATCAGACATTGCCACGTTGTATCAGGCAGGACAAGGTGATTTTGGTGAAAATTACTTACAAGAGGCCCTAATAAAAATGAGCGAATTGGCACATTTACCAATAACGTGGCACTACATCGGACACATTCAGCGAAACAAAACCAAAGACATTGCCACATATTTTGACTGGGTGCAGACCGTGGAGCGAGATATTATTGCTAAGCGTCTCAATGACCAACGCCCCAATGAACTGCCACCTCTTAACGTACTCATTCAAATCAATATTGATGATGAGATGAGCAAATCAGGCTGTCATATAGACGAATTGGATGAGCTCATTAAAGTCGTCATGAGCTTGCCAAAACTGACTTTGCGAGGGCTTATGATTATCCCAAATAAAGACGGTACAGATGCTTTTGTGCGTACCAAGGCACTGTTTGATGACATCAAAGCACGTTTTAATTTAGCTCAATTTGATACCTTATCCATGGGCATGAGTGGCGATATGGAACAGGCACTGGCACATGGTTCAACCATGGTGCGAGTGGGGACGGCGATATTTGGCAAGCGAGATTAGCACTGATAATCATCTTATAACACCGAACGGGCATCTTTGGTGATTTTTTCAATCAAGGCTTTGGCACGTTCATTAGCCAAAATCTGATTTTTACGGTCGTTATTTAGGCTCTGACATTGGTCATATAGCTCCAAACAGGTCAGCACCAACAGTTCTTCATTGCTGGGGTTTTTGCCTTTGATGGCACGGCGAAGTTCACGGATTTTATCATTAATGTATGTGCCTGCTTGTTCTAGCTGTGCCACCTCATCAATAGGGCAGGTAATGCGATGCGATGACCCTGCAATACTCAAATCAACCACTTTAAAATTCGGTTTATCCGCCTTGTTGGTGGTTTTGGTTGGAGCTTTGGGCGTGTTAGGCATGGGGACGGCGGAGGTTGTATCATCTGTATTGCGATGATTTTGGTCAAGATTTTGACTTTGTTTTGGCGGATGATTTGTCTTGTGATGTGTTTTTTGTTCAGAAGTGTCATTTGAAGTGTCATTTGACTGCTCTGGGGCAGATGTCTTGTGTGATGGGCTAACCTTGATGTTGGTTTTGGTACCAAATTTGATGGCAGAATGAATGTTCATGGGTGTGTCCTTGTTTTATTTAATAATTTTGGTTATCAATTTTACTAAGCCATGTTTGAATGACTTCGGCACGGCTGATGGCAAGAGCATTTTTTTGGGTAAGCTCGTTGTTTTCTTTGGTTAAACGCTCGTTATCTTGACCAAGCTCATCTAGGCGGCTGTTTAGCTCATCTTGGGCGGACAGTAATTCTTTGACACGTGCATGCAAGCTGTTGTTTTCGTCTTTAATTTGGCTGATTTTAAGTTGCAACTGACTGATTTGGTTAGGGCTGTCATCATGTGCCAATTTATGTTTAAGATTGGCAAGTTCGGTAGCAGTGATGTTATAGCGTGCTTTTAGCTCGGAGACGGTCTGTTCTAAGAGTTGTAATTGGGTTAGCATGGGCATTCCTAGGATGGTGAGACGATAAGCGATTACCAGAGAGCTGATGTGTGGTCTGTTATTGTAGCATGAGATGTTAAAAATACAAAACGCCCTTGACTTTTATCAAAATGATGGCATTTAAAGGACAATTTAAGCAACAGCGAGAACCTTATGAATGATGATTTGTCAGGATTTAATGATTGGACAGAAGCATTTAGCACATGGACGGATGTCTCTATCAGTGAATTGCATGGTCTTATGAGTGCCTTGATGATGGCATGTTACCCCACGGATGTGGCAGGATGGTCAGCGATATTAACCGAGCTTAGCTTTACCTTGCCTGATGAGCGGGCGATGCAGCTTTTGGTAGAGTATGGTGAAGATGTCAGTTTTGCCCTAAAAGATAAAGATGATGCCTATGGCTATGAGCCATTGGTGCCTGATGATGAACATGAGTTGTCCGAGCGTTTTTTGGCATTAAAAGACTGGGCAGGTGGCTTTATCACAGGGCTTGGTGTGGCAGAGATGACCCTAACAGATGATGAGCGTGAGCAAGTCTCTGACCTTGCCAAAATCGCCAGCACTCGCCCTGATGCAGAAGATGAATTTGATGGCGACGAAGCGGAGTATCTGTATTTGTTTGAATTTGCTCGCATGGTGCCCGTGAGTCTGTCCAACCGCAAACGCAAAAACATGGCGGATCTGTCTATTATCAAAGGCTTATCCCCTGACCGTCTCACCGCCAGCGAAGTCCAAAAAGCACAACAAGCCAAAAAAGAGATGCCATTTACCTTTGATGCGATGGATAAAAAGCAGTAGGCGGATTTAATCAGCAGAATTAAAATCAGCCAATCCGATATGGGTACAAATTACAATTTACTCAAAAACATCCATCAAATGGGCATGATTATCATGTCCTTTTATTTTTATATAAATAATAAAATGTAAAAGCGATATTCAATAATTTTAAAAAGATATATCAGACAAAATGTCATATGCCATTTTGATAAAAACCTATCATAAGAACCTATTAAGCTTAAAGGATGGTTTTGCATTTTTAAAATACTCTTTATTGTTTATCTTTAAAAAATAGAATAAAGGGCGATAAAGTCATCATCTCGTGCGTGTCTCGCTGTGGCTCGTGCCAAAATTGCCAAAAACAGCTTTACGCTCATTGCCATGCTGATGGTGGTTGGATTATGGGGTTTATTTTCTATATCAAATCATTGTCAAGCAGTGCAAAATTACTGTTTGGTGCAACCTATTGGCTAGGGCAATTTAGTTGGAATTTTGCATTTTTATTTGCAATATTAGCCATAAAATTTATCTACGGCTAGTTTTTATTTTGGAGGGATATGTTATTTTATCGTTAAAATGGTGTTTTTTAATTTATTTTTACTCATATTATCTATAACAAATTTTCAATATTATAGATAACCAAATTCAATTAATTTTTACTTGGCTAAGGAGCTAATTATGTCTAATATAACCGAACAAAAAAGCCCATAGGTTGGGTTGAGCTTGCGAAATCCAACAAGTTCAATGGGTTATATCATAAATGCTTGGGTTACGCTATCGCTAACCTAGCCTACATGGGCTTAATTTTTCTTGATAATATTTTAAAACAATAATAAAAACGATAGTAAACAGAAAGTTTTTGTGTTATGACAGCCCACCACCTCCACAAAATACCAATTAGCATTTAAAAGATGACAAACTACTCACAATACCACCAATCAATGTTAGAAAACCTACACAGCAACCCAAATAATCTAACAAAATTAGAAACCCTAGCCAATGAAGAAAATGCTGATGTCGCCTATATGTTGGGTTGGTGCTATTTTAAGGGTGAACGCTTACCCAAAGATTTTGATAAAAGTATGGCTTGGCTAGAAAAAGCCAAAACACTGGGCGGTGATAGAGCTGAAGAGCTGATGGTCTATTGTCGGTTTTTGCAGATAGCAGAATTGAGCAAAAAATATGAATGAAAAAGACAAAAAGCAATTAAGAATGATGGAAATAACAGGCGGTGTGCTATTAATTTTATATGCACTTTGTCAATGGGTGTTTTTTCCTTATATTGCCGTCATAAAAGCAGAGAAAGGAGAGTTTAAAGAAGCTTGTGCTTATGTGGTTGGTAGGGAAAAAACAAAAGCTTCCCACAAAAATATCATTATGATTAATGGCAAGTATTATGATGATATTGATATATTTGCAATTTCTGCTACTTTGCCAACAAATAAACAGATAGTTTGGGATAATTTCCCTATTAAAAAAAACGTAGTCATTTATCAAAAATAGAACCCAACACCTGCAAAAAAGTCCGATATGTTGAAGTTTATAATATCTTTGGCTTTAAAAAGTTTTATTTATACGATTATCTTAACCAACAAACACCAAAAACATAACTTAGAGTTTTTTATAATGACAAACGAAACATTTGGTAGAATTTGCTTTGCTGTTGCACTCTTGCTAATAGGCTCAAGAATGCTTGGTGATTATGTCATCTTTCCTTATATTGCAGTAAAAAAAGCAGAAAAAGGCGAGTTTAAAGAGGCTTGTGCTTATGTGGTTGACAAGAAAAAAACAACACGGAGTGCTGAGCAGTTTGTTATTAAATTGGAAAATAATAATTTTAAAGAATTTGATATACTGCCAAAAATAGGTGCTGTTTTTTTTAATGAAGACAAAAAAGGTGATTTGCCAATTCGAACAAAATATCATTCTTTCATGATTGTGGAACCCAACACCTGCAAAAAAGTCCAATATGTTGAAGTCTATAACATATTTGGCTTTAAAAAATTTTATTTATACGATTATCTTAACCAACCCTAGGAGACTACTATGTCTAAAATTCAAGTTCCAACCTAACACCAAACCGATGGTTTTTTAGGCACTGTCAGTTCCATTAACAACTTTTGGTCGGCTTTTAATAACTTTAACCAAAACAATTCAGAGGAGACTTATCGCTCTTTTCAGCTAATGTTTTCTGATATTGTGGGTATTTTAAAAGATTATACAGAATCTCCTGCTTTTAAAAGAATTACCAAAGCGGTTGATTTTAGTAAGAATTTAACCATTCTTGATAGATTGTCCGTTAATATTCAAGATTTTAACAAGACAATAGACCCTGAAAATAAAGAAAAATACAATAATGGGTTTGTTAAAAAATCCCTTATTATTGATATTTTTGCTGATACCGTAGCCTTAGGCGATGCCTTATTAGATCTAATTGGCAAAGTTCCAACAGTTAAATTTAATCCAGTTAATGTAGCATTTAATATCATCTCTTTTTATGCGACCACCACCAGTAACTCCATGAACAGCCACCCTGATTGGAATGACAAGCAGGTCATTCACACAAGTGAGATTGATAACTTTTTATTAGATGGTGCGTTATTAACTTTGGAAAATTGGCCTGTGTTAATTAAACCATTGCTTGATGTCTTTGATAACTTTGTGCCTGATATTTTCTCGCCTTGGATTACGCCTGATACCATTACTTTCTCTGGCGATATAGATGGCAAGCCTACCAATGATATCATTGATGCCAATAAATTCTTTGATGATGAATATACCATTTATGGCAACGCAGGTAACGATACTTTGATTGGTGGTTATAAGAAAGATTTGCTAGATGGCGGTACTGGCAATGATATTCTAATTGGTAATGGTGGAGATGATGCCTTCTATGACGAACAAGGCTACGACACCTACCACATCTCTGACCACGACACCATCTTTGATGCTGATGGCAAAGGACGTATTCTCTTTGACAACAAACCCCTACCCACAGACTTTATCCTAAAACAAGGTTCATCAGGCATATGGGAAGCCAAAGACAGTGCAGGCAATGTGCTATATACTGCCATCAGAGAAGTAAATGACTCAGTCTACCAAAATATTGCCTAACCATGATATTATCTAAACCAACGTAAAAATAAGTACTAATCTCATTTACATAATGCTACCATAATCACTCTAAACAATCCCTATATTTTATCAAACTTATCATGGATGACACCCCATGCCCCACCACACCGACACCATTGCTGACTGGCTTGTCTCTAATCGTCTGTATGAAGACAATCTGTTTTATTATGCTCTTATCATCTGTTTTTGGTTCTTTATCGGATTTGCTTTTCTTGGTTTTGAATTACAAGGATTTAGCTTACAACAAAATTTGTTTTTTAATTTTGTCTTTTATCTATTTATCTGTACCATGATGGCACTTTGCCCCTTTTGGTTTAAGTTTTTCTTTTCAAAAACCCACACCGCCAAACGAGAGCAAGAACTCAATGCCCATCTAAATGAACTAGACGATGATGACCGTCAGGAAGTCGTTGCTTATCTCAATGAAACAGGACAGCTTGCCATGCGACCTATCCAACGGTGGGCATTGGTGTTTTTGGGGTCATACTTTTTATTTGAAGTGTTTTTTATTTCGGTGTGGGTGAAGGATTTGACGTTGGTGTGGCAACCTGATTGGGTGTTAGCAATCACACATTGGGTGAAAGAGAACATCAATTTACCGCCATTGAATGTGGATAGGAAATTGTTTTTGCTTAATATTCATTCGTCATCAAGTACGTTATTAAGAGAATTATATGAAACAGAAATGCAATTTTTGAATTCAGAATTTGGAATAACGACATCATTTTTTCATTTTATAAAAGCATTAAACTTTGCCCCTATCTTAATTGCAGTCTATTTGTTGCTATCAAATATTATAGGTTGGGCTGGCATTAATAGGTTTAATGCAGACCATCAAGAAATTTCATTTTTTAGTAGTCTTAAAAAATTTCTGTGGTTATCATTTCTTATGTTTTTCCTATTTATTATGGTTCTGGGCGGATTTGGAAAAATATTTATGGATATTGAGACAACAGCAGAAATTTTAATAAATATAACTGCTTGGGTGGACAATTTTTTCTTAAATATTGGATATGCATTCTTTATTATCGCACTATCTGTTACTGTCTCTTGGTTTAAAACTGGTGTATTATTGGCAATATTAATAATTGATTTCATCAAACAATTTTTTCAATCAACCTAACGAGGTATTTTATGAGCAATCTAACTGGTCTAGCAGATGCTTTCTTTATTGAAGAAGCAAGAAAACTTATTGAGAAGCATTCATTTGGTTCTGTAACCGACAAAGAAGGCTATGAAGAAGTTTGGGAAGTGGCTTCTAGCAATTTTATGAAACTAACTGCCCAAATTGTTTTTGAAACTTCTTTAAAATATTTTAGCGACAATAAACTGATAGAAAATACCAAGCATAGATACCCTGACATTGTCCAAATTGAAATGCTGGCAATTAAAGCACATCACCTGCAAGCCAATCTTGATGCCTTACAATCATCAAAGCTCTCCAAACACCCTGATTTTAAAGAAATAAATGCACATTTTAAAGAAGTTGTTTCTAATTTTAAAACAGAAGTGCAACTACTTGCTGACAGCAAAGGCATCAATATCAATGTCAAACAAGATGACTTAACTACCACATTAGATAAATTGGTCGGTCAAGGTTATGGTAAACTCTTTAATGAAAGCATGGATAACTTATTTAAATACAATGATTATATCAAACTTGTTTATAGCACCATTGATGAAAAATTACCCAAAGATGAAAGTAGTCAACAAGACTATCTAAAAGATGTGATGAATTTAATACCAAAATTTGCAGGAGATTCTTTTGTTAAGGGTACGGCGGGGGCGGTCTATGGTGCAGAAGCAGGAGCAATTAGCTTAAGTAGCCTTGTAAAATCTGAAGGATTAAAGCACCTAGAAAGCTTAGCTCAAAAAATACCTGCTATTTCTGCCAAAGGTTTGGCTGGAGTTTTATCTCGTGGGATAATTACTGGCATTTTAACAGATATTAGTTATAAAGCAGGGTATGAGTTTGGTGAATGGCTATTTACAAAAGGTTTTGATTGGGCTTTTGGTAAAGAACTTTATGAAATGGAGGGTTTTATAAATTTTGCAGATAACTTCTACTCCACCATCTTCTCCCACCTAACCGCCGACAAACTCAACGCCGTCATTGCTTTTAACACCATGATACTGGGTAACTTTGTTAATGAACAAGGCAAATCTGTCATTGAAAAAGACACCGTGATTTTGTTTGGCTCTGATGACTATAAGAGCATGGATTTTGACAAAGCTTTAAAATCTTATAAAAAGCTCTATAAGGCAGTATCAGGCAAGGATGATGCCGAGAACATCACAGGTGCAGAAGAGCTCATTAGACACATGGAGGGTAGTTATCCGTTATTTAAGGAATATCGCGGTAAGTTATTGAACATCTTACAAGGCTTGGAAGATACAGAAGAACTATTTACCCTAAGCCAAGGTGATGATGAAACCGCTCTTGCCTACCGCTACGCCCTTGTCAATCTCAATCCATTTGTCCTAATGGATATTGACTACACCAAACACAACCCAAATGGCGAGCTTGACCTGTATCATGCCAAAACCAATCCTAATGGTCTAACACCAATCTACCTAGAAAAACGAGCCGAGATGATGTCGGTCATGATGGATAAAATGACAGGGAAGTTTATCCAAAATAAATACAACTATCAAGATTTGGCTGATGAAAACATCAGTGTTAATGAAACCAGTCTGGATGGACATCATGGCAATATTGATACTTATAATGACAACACCCAAGTGATCTTCGGTGGTACTGGTAACGACACCATCAAAGCCAAAGATACAGGCGATAACAACAACTTCCTATTCGGTGGTGCAGGTCATGACATTATAATCGGTGGCAAAGGTAACGATTACCTAGAAGGCGGTCAAGGCTACGACACCTACCACATCAAAGACCACGACACCATCTTTGATGCTGATGGCAAAGGACGTATTCTCTTTGACAACAAACCCCTACCCACAGACTTTATCCTAAAACAAGGTTCATCAGGCATATGGGAAGCCAAAGACAGTGCAGGGAATGTGCTATATACTGCTTATCGTATTGGCGATGATTTATCCATATATGACACCAAAGTGCCTGATGTTGCTAGAATCAAAGACTTCTTTCTCACCGCCACACAGCAAGACACCACATATTCAGCTCTTTCTATCATCTTAGGCAACAGTCAAGCAGACATTGATAAAAATCGCACCTACACCATCAAAGCCATTGATGGTTTTTTATCGCATATAGGTACAGGAGCTTTTCCTGCTCAGTACTTGGACATCTATGGTTCAAACAAGACTGACACCATCTTTGGTACAGGCAGAAAATACCTAAACATCGATGCAGGTGATGGGCATGACCTGATATTCGGTGGCGATATGGCGGATGTTATCAGAGGTGGGGCAGGTAATGATGTTATATCAGGTTCGCCCATCTATTATGAACTAAGAGACCTAACCGACCCAGAAATACCCAAAGAAGACCATGATCTGCTTATCGGTGGACTGGGTAACGACCTAATCTCGGCAGGGATTGGCGATGACATTATTTGGGTGGATCATGAGTATAAATCAAATGGTAAAACACCGATACATACCGACTCAAATAATCCCAACAACACCCATAACAACAAAAAAGGTGATTGGGCATTGGGCGGACGAGGTGATGATGTGATTCATGGTGGTGCAAACCAAGACTTCCTACAAGGTGGGGCGGACAGTGACATCATCTATGGTGGTGGCGGTGATGATGTGATATTGGGTGATGGGTATGTGAGATTTGGGGTAAAATCTGTCAGTATTGTTCATAATGATACCGTGATTCATACACCCACACCCATAGGCGTACATCCACTTGTTCCTGTCTTTATGAACTTAACCCCCACCATCATACCAGCTAACAAACCTACAATAGAATATGGCTACACCAATGGCAAGTATTTGGAAACCAGACTGGGAAATGAATACATAAGAGATGCAAAAACATTTAATTGGCAATTACAGATAGATGCAGACAAAGGTGATTATACCATCACGCCACATGAAGAAGTGAAGCTAAGTTATGATAAGCATGCTTTTGAATCAAAACATGCCAATGACACTCTATATGGCGGTGCAGGGGATGACCTTGTCATCGGTCAGTATGGTAATGATTATCTAGATGGTGGTAAGGGTGATGACATCCTATGGGGTGATGACAACAGAGATGCAAGCATCGAAGGGAATGACACGCTAAAAGGCGGTACAGGACGAGATAGGCTAATTGGTGGCAAAGGGAATGATACTTATGTGTTTGACCTAGAAGACATCAAAACAGAGGCAGATGGCAAAACCATCATTGATGCGGACAATAATGGTCAGTTGATGGTGGATGGCAAAAACTGGGCGGGCAAGACATGGGTGGTTGATGCCAACTTCAAAGACATTTATTTTGATGGTGAGGGTAATAGACTGGATAAGAAAGGCAGTGAGTACATCATCACGGTCAAAGACGCTGGGGCAACCATCACCATCAAGGATACGCCAGTAGCGAAAGGCGATGCGGATGACATTCTGCTGGGCATGATACTCGCCAAAGAAGTTAAGAACACCGCTCCCATCGTTCATAATCTCGTCTCTGACCAGATGGTGTTGGCAGAGCGAGACATCGCACTCGGTCTTGGCGAGGTATTCTTTGATGCTGATGGTGATGAGCTGACGTATAGCATCCAAGGGGTGGATGGACTGCATTTTGACCCTACTACGAAGATGCTGACAGGCAAAGCACCTAATAAAGGGGTGTTTAACATCACATTGACCGCTACCGACCCCAAGGGCGAGCATGCCAATACCAGCTTCACACTAAGAGTGAATGAGCGACCAACGCTCGTCTCTGCCTTGACTCTACCGCTTGTGCTAAGCCAAGATAATGCCATGATGCAGATAGGTCTAGATAAGCTGTTTGTTGATAACGATGGTGATGCGTTAAGTTATTCGCTATCGGCAAATTCTTTGAGCGGTGTCTACATTGACAACAATCATCTTATCATAGACCCTGCGACCACAGAGATTGGCATGCATGATATTACCGTGACAGCGACAGACAGCTTCGGTCAGAGTGTCAGCACCAATGCCAGCTTTACCATCAAAGGCAGTGAACCCATCGTGATGCCAGAGCCTGTCCTGCCCATCACTCCTACGCTCGACCCTACCATTCGTGGTAAGCGATATGTGGGCAAGCTCGGTGCTGATGACATCACAGGTGATGATAAAGCCAATACCATGAGTGGTCTGACAGGGGATGATGTCCTAAGTGGCGGTCGTGGCAATGACACGCTAATCGGTGGATTTGGTCATGATACCTTAATTGGCGGACTCGATAACGACCTGCTTATCGGTGGCTATGGCAATGATACTTATCTGTATCACAAAGGCGATGGTCTAGACACGATTCGTGATGTTGGCGGGCTCGATATCTTAAAGATTTCGGGGCTGATGTTGTCTGATTTGGGCTTTATTAAACAAGGTAATCATCTGTTTATCGATGTCAAGCAAAATGATGATGGCATTATTATTGAAGATTATTTCAAATCAAACAGTATCATACCAAGCCAAAAACCCCATGTTCCCAACATAGAGCGTATCTACATTAATGATAAGTTTGTCGGGTATGATGAGATCATCAAGATGACGGATGTGGTTATTTAAGGTTTAAGACTAAGGGTGTTAAAAAAGAGTGTTTAGTAACACTCTTTTTGCAGTCTGCTGATGGCGGATTGTGCTGATTGGGGTGTGCCTGCCTTTGGTATTTGCATGAAAGATGAGATTTAGCCATTTTTCATGCAAATTGGTTAAAATTGTCAAATTTTCATCTTGTCTTATAAAAATGTTATCAATGGCAGGTACGCTCTAATACGCCTAAAAACTTAACATGGTGTATTTGTCATACATGCACCAATCTTAGTATCTTATCTATTGTCCATTATCCTAATACCGCCATCATTTCGCCTTCTACCAAATGCATGCTAATCGCCTTATCAATACGGACATTGACAAATTTACCCAGTAGCTCATCACCTCCACGAAAAATCACCGAACGAGTGTTGTCGGCTGTGCCATGCAAATAACCATCTTTGCGGTTGGCACGCTCTTCGACCAGTACTCGCACGGTTTGACCGACCATCGCTCGGGTCTTAGCAAAGGTAGAATTTTTGATGACCTCTTGAAATCTCGCCAGTCGTTCTTTTTTGGTCTCAAAGCTGACATTATCAGGCAAATCGGATGCAGGTGTGCCGGGGCGTTTTGAGTAGATGAAACTGTATGAATGGTCAAAATCTAACTCTTTGGCAAGGTTTAATGTATCAGCAAAGTCCCTATCGGTCTCATTGGGAAAGCCAATGATAAAGTCACTTGATAGGTGCAAATCAGGACGAATGGCTTTTAATTTATTGATTTGATTGATATAAATATCAATGCTGTGATTGCGTTTCATCGCTTGCAAGATGGCATTTGAACCAGATTGGACAGGCAGGTGTAAATGTGAGACAAGTTTGGGGATGTGGCGATAAGCATCGATGATGTCATCGGTGAACTCCAAAGGATGGCTTGTGGTGTAGCGAATGCGTTCAATACCATCAATATGGGCAACATAGTGCAACAGTTCACTAAATCGGCAAATCGTACCGTCATCTTTTTGACCCCGATAGCCATTGACATTTTGACCCAACAAATTAATCTCACGCACGCCTTGTTCGGCCAAACTGTCAATCTCGGCAAGCACGTCATCAAGCGGACGAGACAGCTCTTCGCCACGAGTATAAGGCACGACACAAAACGAGCAGTATTTAGAACAGCCCTCCATAATGGACACAAATGCCTTGTAACCATCAACCTTTGGCTCTGGCAAAAAGTCAAATTTTTCAATGCTGGGAAAAGATACATCCACCACGCCAATGCGTGTTTTGGTATTTTTGGCGGTGCCTGTTTGCTTGGTGTTTAAGGCTTTGGCATGGAGGGTCTTAGCAGTCAGCTCATCATACATCTGTGGCAGGCGGTGTAAGGTCTGAGGGCCAAAAACCATGTCCACATAAGGGGCACGTTTTTGGATATTGTCGCCCTCTTGGGATGCCACACACCCTCCTACGCCGATGACCAAATGGGGATTTTTATCTTTGAGTTTACGCCAACGACCCAGCTCAGAGAACACTTTTTCTTGGGCCTTTTCACGGATAGAGCAGGTATTCATGATAAGCACATCCGCTTCGTTGATGTCATGGGTTACTATCATGCCATGGCTGTCGCCCAGCACATCGCCCATTTTTTGGCTGTCGTATTCGTTCATCTGACAGCCTTGGGTGGCGATAAAGACTTTTTTGGGGGCAGTTGGGTCTTTGGGTAATTGTTCTAAGTGAGACAAATCCAACTGCGATAGCGTGGGGGCGTGGGGTTTGGTGTCGGTTTTTGGGTTAAAGGTGGCAACGGTCATTGGTATTTTCCAAGGGTTGAGAAAAATTTGATATTATAGCACAGTTTTTGGGGTGTGGGGAGACGGTATATGGGCTTACCAATCACAATCCAACAGATGTCTGTTATTTATCCAAAAATAGCTACCATTTGTCGTATTTTTTATAAAATTCTGATAATTTTGTCATAAATACAAAATTTTAGTTGCCAAGTGGTATGTTTTATGTAAAAATTGACCCAATCATTATAGATTGTGTTATTTATTATCCATAATGATTGGGTTTATTTACAAAATTATCATTGAAATTTGGAGTTTTCTGATGAAAATGTTTGTCAAGTCAAGTCAAGTCAAGTCAAGTCAAGTCAATTAAAATCAAATAAAATTTTGGTGGGGCTTGCTCTTGTAATGGGTATCCCCTTTTTTGGAGTGGCACACGCAGAATATGTAACAGATAAAAATTCCAATTGTAAAGTTTGGTCACAGGTTAATGGACACTCGGTTACTATAACGAAATATGTTGGACAATGTAGTGCAACAGGATATGCAACTGGACAAGGAGAGCTTTATTGGAACTTTGGACGAGGTAAGGGGAGTTATAAAGGCGAATTATCGGAAGGAAAACTAAATGGTGCAGGAATAGCACATTATTCGGATGGGAATACTGGGATTGGCATTTGGCAAAATGGTGATCTAACTCAAAAAACCAATTCTGTTAATGAAGCAGAATTGGAGCAAAAAGCCAAAGCTGAATGGACATTAACCGAAACCTACCAGTGCAAAGTTCGCAACATTTACTCAAATCATACCGCCAAATGGTCGGGTGGTTGTCAAGATGGCTATGTGGAAGGCATGGGTACTTTGGAATGGTACAAAGATGACAAATTGACTGGCACTTATGTCGGCAGTTTTTCTCAAGGCAACATGCAGGGCAAGGGTGTCTATACTTGGGCAAATGGCACTAAATATGATGGGGAATGGAAAGATGATAAAAGACACGGAAAAGGGATTCATACTTGGGCAAATGGCAGTAAATATGATGGGGAACAAAAAGATGGTAAAAGACACGGTTTGGGCAAATTAACCCTTGTCAAGGGAGATAATGCCATTGCCGATTATGGCAATGGCGAATGGCAGGGCGATGTTTTTATTGCACAGGGTGAATTTGTAAATGGTAAACACACTCTACAATGCGAACCCAATCAAAAAGCCTGTGATAAAGCCCGTGCTGAGCAGAAAAAGCAAGAGCAAGAACGCAGAGAAAGAGAGTATAAAGCTAGTGTGGAAGCATGCAAAAGCCGTTATGTGGGCGAGCGTATTCGTTTGAAAGCACCTTATACTGTATCAAGTTTCATATTCTTCTCTTCAACTGAATATGAGTACCTCCCTTTCAAAGTAGTGGGGGTTGGTAAAGACAAAATGACGGTTGAAGCGGTGTATGATGGGGGCATTATTGGCGATATAAGCAGTGCCAATATTCCTTGCAATGCAACCAGTGTAAGATAGATTAATCAAAAGTCGTTTTCTAACTTGAAAACGACTTTTTTAATAGGGGTGAATTGCAAATCAACTACTTATATAAAGTTGAGAATGGCGTTATGTTTATAAAAAGCGGACAAGATTTGCCCAATAATTGTAATGCTTCTTCACTGCTTTGACAAGGTTACGGTCATGGTGTTCTCCAAGGGTTTGCCAAATGGGGGATGGGACATTATTATAGCATGCTGTGCTGATTTTTGGAAAAATATCGTCCATTATTTGATAAATCCATTTTCTAAGTCTTTGATTTGTTTTTAAAATTTCAAAAAAAGCAAATTTTTTAAAAATTTTTAAAAAAAAGTGCTTGACGTACGCCAAAAATCCTATATAATACGCACCCATACAGCGAACGCTGACATGCGGGAATAGCTCAGTTGGTAGAGCACGACCTTGCCAAGGTCGGGGTCGCGAGTTCGAATCTCGTTTCCCGCTCCAAATTCTAAAAGTCCAAATCAACAGGTTTGGACTTTTTCTCACTTAAAATGCTTATTTACAATCCGTCGTATCCAAAATCAATCTCATTTTAAGATAAAATATACAAATTTTCCTGTAAAATTGACATAATTTTGCATTGGCGGTGGTTTAAATTATAACGAGTTGTGTTATAATTAGCAAAATATGGCAAATTCGTTTGAATGTTGTCATAAATTTGTCTGTAAAATTAAGACAATCCGAGCGAAAATTTCCATACCTAATTCATTCATAGGTTAATAAGAGGACATACCCATGGCCAAAGCCAAATTTGAACGTAATAAACCACACGTAAACGTTGGTACCATC
>ERZ1023396.157-NODE-157-length-21191-cov-57.297880_pt1 | contig 21191 bp, 25 predicted proteins | sample MGYA00380504_ERZ1023396 | MGnify/ENA primary metagenome ERZ1023396 (study PRJEB33173, sample SAMEA4830410) | metagenome | study: EMG produced TPA metagenomics assembly of the PRJEB25223 data set...
AAATTGGCGATGACCCAGAAAACCCAAAACGCATCAAAACCGTACGCAGTAAAGGTTATTTGTTTGTTAAAGAAGGCAATTAATTGTATCTTGCCATTAACTAAATAACAAGCCATGCTACAATAAGGCCAGCCATACCGCTGGCTTTTTGTTTTTACTCATGACAAATCAAATAATATGACAATCTTATCCATTACCGAACGCAGTATCTTTTTTCGTATTTATGCAGGTCTTTTACTTGTTTGCTTTTTGGTTGCTTTTTTTGGGTATTTTCTCATGCAAGCGATTAATCAGCAACGTCTGCAATCTTACCGAGAATCTATTGCCACGGTTGCTTTTTATTTGGGAACAGCATCTTATGATAGACGTTCTGTGGCAGAAAAAGAACCTTGGCTTTTGGCGGTCGGTCGTGAATTTGGTTCAGAATTTTATATCGTGCCTATGGATGGTCTTGAACTCAAAGGGCGTGAGTTAAAAAGACTAAAAGAGGGTAAGTCGGTAGTTCGTTATGATGAAATTTCACGTCATTCAACAGTGTATCACGCCATTGACAATAATGGCAGTGTGCTATCTGCTGAACTTGACCGTGTTAATGAACGGCAAATCCGTGCTGTCATGGGTTTTTTGTTGGATGAGTTGCGGTATTATCCATCGTTGGCGGATAAGCAAGCACATCTTGCTTACCTAAGTCAAAAATTTGGCTATTCTATGACGTTATCGTCTTTACCAACTTTGAGTTTGGATAGAGAACAATTTGAGCGACTAAGTGCAGGTAAGCCTGTACTTAATTTTGACAATGAAAATCAAAGACCACACTTGTCGGTCATGATGGCATCAGCCATTCCCAATGAAGTGTTGGTGGTAACCATCCCTTTATTTAATTTCTTTTCATTGGATGTTATCATCAGCATCATTCTCATTTGCTTACTGCTGGTAAGCTTTGGTGTATACGCTCTGATTTTTCCGTTGGAGCGACGTTTGCAACTGCTACAAATGGGGGTAAATAAGGTTTCCGAAGGTAAGCTAGATACCATGGTGCAGGTGGCAGGATATGATGACATTGCCCGCTTATCATCAACTTTTAACACCATGACCCGTCATATTAAAAGACTCATTGAGTCCCAACGTGAGCTAACCCGTGCTGTCTCGCATGAGTTAAGAACGCCTGTGGCACGCATTCGTTTTGCAGTGGACATGCTTGCTGATGATGATGATTACGATTCTCGTCAAATGCAAAAACAGTATATTGATGAAGACATTGCCTCTTTAAATGAGCTTATTGATGAAATTTTAACCTATGCCAAACTAGAAGAGGGTTCACCAAAGATGGATTGGGAAATGGTGTGCCTAAAAGAGTTGCTAGAACAAATTGAGCGTGAGACCAACGCCTTGGGCAAACCCATTATCATACAAATCAAACCGCCTCATCAAAAAGTGGTGGCGATGGCGGATAGGCGTTATTTGCATCGTGTGGTACAAAATCTGGCAGGCAATGCCTTACGTTATGCTAAAAGCACCATCATCATCAGTGCAGGCGTTAAAAAAGGCATGGCATTTGTTACAGTTGAGGATGATGGGCATGGCATTGCCGAGGCTGACCGTGAAAAGGTATTCATTGCTTTTGCTCGCCTTGATGACAGTCGCACTCGTGCATCAGGCGGTTATGGGCTTGGGTTGTCTATTGTTTCACGCATCGCATTTTGGTTTGGTGGTAACATGAGTGTGGATGAAAGCCCAGATTTGCAGGGAGCCAGATTTACCATGCAGTGGCCAGTCAAGCAAATTGGCATAGGTCATCGTGGCACAAAAACCAATAAAGGCAACACTTAGATAAAAATGATCGGATTTTTATTACAGCTTAGCAAAGTTATGTTAAAATAAATCATACATAATTGTTAGGATATGAATATGCCTTATCTTTTTGGATTGTTGGTACTTGCCAACGCAGCTCTTTTGGGTTATTTCTTGTTAATGCCCAACAATGATAAAAATGTTGAGCGAGCCAAAGCCAGTCTTGTTGCTCCTGTTGGCTTTGTTGATACAACCAATCAATTACCCCCTGAGATTGGAGCGAAGTGATGGTGCTGGGTGTTGTCATTATGAGTATCTTATTTGTGATTAGTTTTATCACTCATGGTGCATGCACATCATCTACCAAAGGAATATGCACAAGAACTTCTAATCCGCCGTCGTCATGATTGCAAGCGATGACCTTGCCTTGGTGTAAGTGGGCGATACGACTGACGATGGCAAGACCCAGTCCACTGCCTTGGGTTGTTCTTGCTGTCTCCCCACGTTCAAAGGGTTGCATGATGCGTTGTAAATCACCCTCTGCCACACCCTCACCCTCATCACGCACCTTGATGGTGAGTATTTTTTGTTTTGGGGTGTTATGAGTGGTCAAATCATGAGATGCGTGATGACCAATCACAGCCCCCAAATGAATGGGTTCACGCCCATAACGTACCGCATTATTGACCAGATTAACAATCAAGCGTTTTATGGATAAAGGACGTACCATGATATTTTCAGCGACACGATTGTCATAGATAAAGTGCACATCATTAAATTGCACGCTAATTTCATGAAAAATCAACTCCAAATTGGTCTCTCGCACGACCTCATCTGAGCCATCTTTCATAAATGACATGAATTGTTCCAAAATAGCATCCATATCCTCAATGTCATAGACAAGCCCTTCTCTAAAAAATTCATCAGGCAACATCTCGGCGGTCAGTCGCATGCGTGTTAGGGGTGTGCGTAAGTCATGGCTGATGCCAGCGAGCATGATGGTACGTTCTTTTTGGGTTTGGTGTAAGGTATGAAACAGGCGATTAAAGGCGGTGTTAACCTTACGAATCTCATTTGAGCCAATCTCAGGCAATACAGTTGCCCGCCCCAGATGAATGTAATCATTGGCGGTGCGTTCTAATTTTTTAAGTGGGCGATTTAGGCGACGCACTAAAATCAGACTGACCAAAATGGTCAAAATCGGCAAACCAAACACAAAGCCAACCATCAGCCCCACACTGTACTGCGAATAATGAATGACAGGTTCACGCAACCAAACATTAGGATGTTTACTGTCCCAAATCCACAGTTTTGGTGTGGGTTTAAATTTAAAATAAACCCGAACCTCACGCCCAAGTTCTTGACTGACTTGTTCGGCAAAAATATCGGTAAAAAAATCAGCCACTATTTTGTCATTGACCACAGGAAATTCATTTGGGTTACTGATGATTTGTACATGACTGTTATCTTGTATCCATTTTAGCATGGCAGGGTCATTTATAAAACTTTGATGGGCGTTATTAATAAAGGTCAGTTCACTTGCTAAATAACTGGCATGATTTTTAATCTCAGGTAAATATAAGCTCCGCCAAATCAGCCAAATTGATAAGGCGATGCTGGTAAAGACGATAAAAACCACCATGCTTGTGGTCTGCCATGTGTTAGAGTTTAGCGTGTGTCTGATTTTAAGTTGCCAATATTTATAGTTTTTTTTCATAAAAATGGGGTAAAAATGCAATATACTCTATTGTAACACAGGTTTTATGTGTGGTCATGTCATTAAAAAAGTTGGTGCGTATTCTTTATCAAGCCAATGAGCCAGACTCTTGTTAGTGATAACACATGATATGATAATTTTAAAAAATTACTTTGAAAATGGCATAAAAATTGGTATAATTAAGGTCTTTTTAAATCTGGTTTTGCCATCGGCTCATCCTCACATTATTTGGCGACCAGTTTTTCTTGCAAATATTTTGTCATTTATTGAATTTAAGAGAGAATTATCATGGTTGTTATTCGTCTGGCTCGTGGCGGTTCAAAAAAACGCCCATTTTACCAAATCGTTGTTGCTGATAAGCGTGCATCTCGTGATGGTCGCCATATTGAACGTATTGGTTTTTTTAATCCATTGGCTCGTGGTCAAGAAGAAGCATTTCGTATTGACCAAGACGCTTATAATGCGTGGATTGGTAAAGGGGCTCAGCCTTCTGACCGTGTTGCTCAACTGGTTAAGGCTAATAACAAAGCCTAATCGCTGACATTTTGTGTCGGTTTGTGTGTCTCTTGTCATTGGTTGATGAGTGCCATGCAGACCGATTTTTATTTTATCAATTTATCTAAATCCTCATGACAACATCACCCAATCCTGACACGCTCATCCACATCGCTACCCTAAAAAAACCTTATGGCATTAAGGGCTGGTTGTGGGTATTTAGTTTGACCGATAACCGCTCGGATATCTTTGAGATGCCTCATTGGTACATGAAAACAGCACTCGGTTTTCGCCCTTTGACAGTCAGCCATTGGCGAGAGCAGGGGGCAGGGCTTGTGGCAAGTTTTAAACAAGTACCTGACCGTAATGTGGCAGAGACGATGAATGGTGTAACGATATGGGTGGACAAATCAAATCTGCCCACACCAGATGATGATGAGTATTATTGGTCGGATTTGGTGGGGCTGACGGTTGTCAATGAAGCTTGTGAAAATTTGGGCGTGGTAAAAGAAATGTTTGAAACCTCCGCCCATGCCATCATCTCCGTTAAGCCAACAGCACAGAGCGTGGATGATGAGGACAGACTCATCCCATGGCATAGCGATATTGTGTTAAATGTGGATTTGGATGCCAAAACCATGCTTGTGGCATGGGGCAAGGATTACTAAGCATGGCTCTAAAAATCACCACCGACTGCATCAATTGCGATGTGTGTGAACCTGTCTGTCCCAATGAAGCCATATCAGCAGGCGATGATATCTATGTCATCAATCCCAACTTATGTACCGAGTGTGTGGGGCATTATGATACGCCTCAATGTGTGGATATCTGTCCTGTGGACTGCATCCCCAAAGACCCCGATTATGACGAGAGCTTCGATGAGCTACTTGACAAATATCATAGAATTATCAACACTTAGATAAAAGCGATGATTATTTATCGCTTTTTGTTGTGATAAAATTATAAAGCAGGAATAGTTACCCATGATGAAAACCCTAAGACATTTTTATTTTGATATCTTTTTTACCATTGTTTGCTTGATGGGGGCGGCGTATTGGGGGTTTACCCATGGTGGTGTAACAGCCATGCTCTCAGCACTGTTTATCACACTGGTATTGGCACTCATGGAGATTTCATTGTCCTTTGATAATGCGGTTGTCAATGCCTCTGTGTTAAAACATTGGGATAAATTTTGGAAAACGATTTTCTTGACAGTGGGCATGCTCATTGCTGTGTTTGGCATGCGACTGGTGTTCCCCATTGTCATTGTGGCAGTAACGGCAGATATGGGCATGAGAGAGGTTGTGGATTTGGCACTTAATAACCCCAAAGAATATTCTGCCAAACTCATGGCACACCATGCCGAGATTGCCGCTTTTGGGGGTATGTTTTTATTGCTTGTATTTTTAAATTTTGTGTTTGATGATAAAGACATTCATTGGTTTGGCTGGCTTGAAAAACGTCTTGCCAAATTTGGCAAAGTAGATGCCATGAGTGTATTTGTGGCAATCATTGCTTTGATGATATCATTGTCGTGGGTGGATGATGTTCATGAACCTGCGGTGCTGATGGCAGGTGTGTGGGGCATTCTTATTTATATGGCTGTCAATGTACTCTCTGCCTTTTTGGAGAGCGATGATGGCGAAGCGGTAGATGGCAATGAAGTGGCGGGGGCGATTGCTAAGGGTGGCATCGCAGGATTTTTATACTTAGAGGTGCTGGATGCGTCATTTAGTTTTGATGGCGTGATTGGGGCATTTGCCATCACCAATGACGTGGTTATTATCATGACAGGTCTTGCCATTGGAGCGATGTTTGTACGTTCAATGACGATTTTTTTGGTAGAAAAAGGTACGCTTGATGAGTTTGTATATCTAGAACATGGGGCTCATTATGCCATTGGTGCATTGGCGATTATTATGCTTATATCTATGAGATTTCACGTACCTGAGATTATTACAGGGCTTATTGGGGTTGCCTTCATCGTAGCATCTGTGATTGCGTCTATCCGCCATCGTAAACATAATTCACCCAATGCCACAGATGGCTAGTTTTGTCTGTGCCAAAATAATGCTCCAATGATAATCAATGACAAATCTGATTAAAGTTCAAATCATGCCATAAAACCGCTTGTACTCTGCACCGTTCATTGTTAAGATACGCTTATTTTATCATAAGGAATTATCATGACCATATCCCAGTCTTCCCAAACTGCCCAAATGTGGGGCGGTCGTTTTAGTGAAGCCACTGACCGTTTTGTGGCTGAATTTACAGCTTCGGTCAATTTTGACAAACGCATGGCAAACCAAGACATACAAGGTTCTATTGCTCATGCCACCATGCTCGGTGCTTGTGGTATTATCACCATAGATGAAAGTCGTCAAATCGTGGATGGACTTAATCAAATCAAAGGTGAGATTGAGCGTGGTGAATTTGAGTGGCGTGTAGAGTTAGAAGATGTTCATATGAATGTGGAGAGTCGCCTAACTGCTCTTATCGGTGATGTTGGCAAAAAACTGCACACAGGGCGTAGCCGTAATGATCAGGTAGCAACCGACATTCGTCTGTACCTAAGAGATGAGACAGATAAAATCATCGCTCTGATTGGCAAATTACAAAATGGTCTGCTTGATTTGGCGACTAGCCACACCCAGACCATCATGCCAGGCTTTACGCATTTACAGACCGCCCAACCTGTCAGCTTTGCCCATCATGTCATGGCGTGGTTTGAGATGCTTTGTCGTGATAGTGAGCGTTTTGCCCAGACTTACACTCGCATTAATCAAATGCCACTGGGTTCAGCTGCTTTGGCAGGGACAACCTATCCCATTGACCGCACGATGACCGCTCGCCTGCTTGGATTTGATGGCATTTGTGAGAACTCATTAGATGCCGTGTCTGACCGTGATTTTGCCATTGAATTTGTTGCCAATGCCAGCATTTTGATGATGCACCTATCTCGCATGAGTGAAGAGCTGATTTTGTGGATGTCAGCACAATTTGACTTTATTCATATCCCTGACCGCTTTTGCACAGGGTCATCCATCATGCCCCAAAAGAAAAATCCTGATGTGCCAGAGTTGGTACGAGGTAAGAGTGCTCGTGTGTTCGGACAGCTGACAACCTTGCTGACACTCATGAAAAACCAGCCTTTGGCGTATAATAAGGATAACCAAGAAGACAAAGAACCACTCTTTGACTGTGTGGATACGCTGACAGGCTCACTCATTGCTTTTGCTGACATGCTACCAAACATCATCCCAAATGTGGATAATATGCGTACTGCCACGATGAAAGGCTATGCCACAGCGACCGATTTGGCGGATTATCTTGTCAAAAAGGGTTTGCCATTTCGTGATGCACATGAGGCAGTCGGCACAGTGGTGGCACTTGGTGTGACAAAAGGCGTGGATTTGAGTGAACTTAGCCTTCATGAATTAAAGGCGGTCAGTCCGCTTATCGGCGATGATGTCTTTGACTGTCTGACTTTGGAAGGTTCGCTAAATGCCCGTGACCATATCGGTGGCACTGCCCCAAAGCAGGTGTTAGAGGCGATTGAACGTGGGCGTGGGCGGATTAGAGGCTTGTAATATCTTAGTCTAATTTGGCATATCATCATAAAAATATGTGTGCAAGTTGGACAGTCATGTGCAAATGATGGGTTGATAACTTAGCATTCATCCCCACATTTGCCATCATATTCTTTTTAATTTTGGAGGTGTCATGCAAATCTTTAATCCCAAGGCTAATTTGGTTTTTTGTCGCAAATATCAACAAAACCTACCCAAAATGCCAAATCCCCCATTTCCTAATGCCAAAGGTCAAGAATTACAAAATACAGTTTCGCAAAAAGCGTGGAATGAATGGCTAGAATTACAAACCATGCTCATTAACGAAAAACATCTAAGCATGATGGATAAAGATGCCAAAAAATTCATCGCCCAGCAGCGTGAGTTATTTTTGGATAATGGCGACTATGAACGCCCAGCAGGATTTAAGCCCAAAGACAGCTGATTGATACTTAGGCATAAAAATCGGACGTGATGTCCGATTTTTTGTGTTTTTGGGCAAATCAATGACATACCAATTGGCACATTAACCACAAAGATGCTGATTTAACTTTTATGAGCATATTTGGGGTCACAGGCGGCGGTAAAGAGTACATCTGTGGATGAGTTAAGGGCAGTCTCTGCTGAGTCTTGCACCACACCGATGATGAAACCGATGGCAACCACTTGCATGGCTATGTCGTTAGAGATATTAAACAGTCCACACGCCAACGGAATGAGCAACAGCGAGCCACCTGCCACACCTGATGCACCGCAAGCACTGACCGCCCCAACGATGGCAAGAAGCAAGGCTTGAAAAAAGCTGACTTCCACACCAAGGGTATGGACGGCAGCTAAGGTTAGAATGTTGATGGTGATGGCAGCTCCCGCCATGTTGATGGTTGCCCCCAGTGGAATGGTGAGCGAGTAAGTATCTTCGTTAAGTCCCAGTTTTTTGGCAAGATTCATATTGACAGGAATATTGGCAGCAGATGAGCGAGTAAAAAATGCTGTTACCCCTGATTCACGCAGACAGGCGATGACCAATGGGTAGGGGTTTTTACGAGTTTTGATAAAAACGATGATGGGATTGACCACCAAAGCAATGAACAACATGGCCCCAACCAATATCATAAGCAGTTTGGCATAGCTTGCCAGACCATCCAGACCTGTCTCTGCCACGGTCTTAGAGACCAGCCCCAAGATGCCAAAAGGAGCTATCGCCACAATCCATTTGACCACCGCTGAGACAGCATTTGAGATGTCATGCACGACGGTTTTTGTTGTCTCTGTGGCATAACGTAGCCCAAGACCGATCAGCACCGACCATGTTAAGATGCCTAAATAATTGGCATTGCTAAGGGCGGTTATAGGATTAGCAACCAGATTCATGAGTAGATTTTTTAGAACATCACGCAAGGATTGTGGCGCGGATTGCTCTACTGCTTGTATGTCAGTTAAACCCACAAGTTCAATAGGAAAAGCAAAACTTGCCAATACAGCTGTCAAGGCGGCACTAAATGTACCAACCACATACAATAACATGACAGGTCTCACCTTAGCATCACTGCTACTTTTAAACCCTGCCACAGCAGAGAGCACCAAGGCAAACACCAATATCGGAGCGACCGCCTTTAATGCCCCAACAAACACATCACCCAGCACCCCAAGCGACATACCAATATTGTTGCTAACACCGCCAATGAGTACACCCAGTACCAAAGCAATCAAAATAAGTGGCACAAGCCCCATACGCATGTATGCATTCACAAGTTGACGCATGAATCATTCCTTATTAAACATTTATCAAATCACAAGTAAGACTACAAAATGTGATAACTATACCATTTTTTGTAATAAAAGTGTTAATAAATCTTCATGTTGCTAATAATTATCAAAGACCCAATAAAAAAGCAACCACTTACAGATGATTGCTTTGTTGTTGGGTGATGGGCTGTTAGGACTGGTCTGTTTGACTCACCAGGTAACGCATCAGCATTGGCACAGGGCGACCGCTTGCTCCTTTGTTATCACCGCCTGACCACGCTGTACCTGCAATGTCTAAGTGAGCCCATGCTTGACCTTCTTTGATAAAACGCTTTAAAAAACACGCTGCCGTAATAGAGCCACCTTCACGACCTCCGATATTTTGCACATCTGCAAAGCCAGATTTGAGCTGTTCATCATAGGCATCATCTAGGGGCATTTGCCATACCAAATCACCTGTATACTCACCTGCTTCTTCTAGGGCAAGCAGAGTGTCTTCATCATTTGTGTATAATCCTGAACGCACCGAACCCAAGGCAATCACGCATGCTCCCGTCAAGGTAGCTGCATCGATGATGGTGCGTGGCTTATAATTATCTTGAACATAGCACAAAGCATCGCACAATACAAGACGACCTTCGGCATCGGTGTTTAGAATCTCAACACTCATGCCATTCATGGCGGTTACGATGTCTGATGGGCGAGTGGCTTTGCCAGATGGCATGTTCTCAGCACAGGCAAGTATTACCACCATGTCCAGTGGCAGGCGAGCTTCACATACCGCCTTGATGGTGCCAAGCATGGCAGCTGCCCCACCCATGTCATACTTCATCTCCTCCATACCTGCTGATGGTTTCAGTGAGATACCGCCTGTGTCAAAGGTAATGCCTTTGCCAACCAAGGCGATGGGGTTTTTTAATTTGTCTTTTTTCTTGCCTGTTTTACCGTGGTATTCGATGACCGCCAACTTGCCCTCATTATCTGAGCCTTGTGAGACCGCCAAAAAACAGCCCATGCCCAGTTTTTTCATCTCTTTTTCACCAAGCACATTCACGCTGACCACGTCTTTGTAGTCTTTACCCAGTTTTTCGGCAGCTTTGGCAAGATTTGCAGGGGTCATGATATTTGGGGCATCATTGGCAACATCACGAGCTAGACTTTGTCCAATGTGTGTGGCAGTGGCGATGGCTAAGGCATTTTCATAATCGGCTTTGGCATCTTTGGTGTTAATGAATTGGATGGCAGATAGGGTGATTTTATCGTCTTTTTTGGACTTGTAGGGTTCAAAACGATATTTGGCATGTAGCAGAGCATTGACAAACTGCCCAAAGTGCTTTTGGCAAATGACATCACCCCATGCCACGAGTGCAGATTTGCTGTTTTTGATGGTGTTAAAAGTGGTCTTACCCAGTTTTGGCATTTGATTGGCAAGTTTATCTGGTGAGCCTGTACCGATTACGCTGATAATTTGACCGTCATCAATACCATAATCAGTAACGCTCTCGCCGACCGAGCCTTTAAAGCCACTGACCTTGATGAGTGCATTGGCACGGTCTAAGTGAACATCATCAAGATTGCCCAAGATATTGGCATCGCTGTCAGCAAAGATGACCAAATGCAAAGGGGTTTTGGTTTTTTTGGAGCTAAACTTGTCGCTGATGCTTAGGTCTAGATTTAAAGGGGATGCAGGCATAAAAACTCCTTGTTTGTGGATGAAAAAGGGTTGTTCAAATGCTAAATTCTAACATACTTTTATGGGTTTAGACACAGGCTTGATGAGTGATTACAAAAAATTAATAAAAGAGAGTGAATTTTGGGCGATTGCTAAGGAAGTGATAAGGTTACGGCAGGTAAGGGGTGTTTTGATTTTGGATGCTTATCAGCATAAGGCATCAAAAGTTTAAATTTTTAGCATAAAGTGTTATAATATAATACAATTTTCTTAAAATATGATTCATGTCTAAATTTACATTTATTGATTTGTTTGCAGGCGTTGGTGGTTTTCATTTTGCAATGCAAGCTGTTGGTGGCGAATGTATTTTTGCCAGTGAGTGGGATTTAAATGCTAAAAAAACTTATTTTGCCAGTGTTGTGCCTATCATCAAACAGTGAATATTCTTTAAAGTGAATATTGTTTAATATGGTTAAAAAATAAAATATGAGATATTAACATTGAATAATCTTAGTAATAAACATGAATATTATGAATTATTAAATCTGCTGGGATATGGACTGTCAAAATTTAATCATGAATTCATTAAACAGTTTGACTATAAAAATAAAGAGCAATTTTATCAGTATTTTGTAGATTTTGGCATTGTAAAAACCAAGAGTGTGGTCAAAAATCGCCAAGATTTATTTGACCCTTATTTTGATAATGGTAGATTGGGCTGGTGGCAAAAAAAGGAAGTCTATGAACATCGCAAATTATTGATTGATGGTTTGTTTGGTGCTGAAAATGTGGTTAATTATGCCAATATTATTAAACACCGGCATTGAACCAATCACACAATCAAAATTTAAAAAAATGCAAGAAACTGGTTTAGAGGCTGAATTGTATTTTATGAATAATTATCAAAATATTGAATTATTTGGTAATGGGTTTTTACAAGATGCAAGATTATTTGGCGATGGTTATGATTTTCAAATTGTAACCAATTCAAACAATTATTTGGCAGAAGTAAAAGGCATTCGTCAAAATAAGGGAAAATCCGTTTAACAGAAAATGAGTATATAAAAGCCTGTGAATACAAGCACGATTATATTTTAACATTGGTTTTAAATTTAAATGAAGTGCCAAGATTTTTAGTTATAGAAAATCCAGTTAATGAATTAAGTTTTAAAGAAGTAATTTTTCAGTCAAAACCTGTAAAAGAGTATCATTTGGAGCGTGATATATGCTAAATTTTCAAAAATTATAAGGCAGAATTTGGCAGTTATGAGAATTTTATCCATCATGTGTAAAAAGTCTTTGCATGAATTTTAGCAAAACCCATGAATATTTGCTATAATAGCCAGTTTTATCATCAGCCTAGCACCGTGATTTTACGCACTTATATGATACGCCAAGTTGCCACGACGACCGCCCTTGTTTTGGGGTTTTTGATGGTCATGCTTTTGGGTGGTCGCCTGATACGTTATTTTGGCATGGCTGCCGAAGGGGGTCTTGATGTTGGGGTGCTGTGGACGCTTATCGGTTATAACTTGCCTTATTTTTTAGAATTGATTTTTCCTTTGTCCTTTTTTATCGGTCTTATGTTGGTATTTGGGCGACTGTATGCCGACCATGAGATGGCGGTGTTAAACGCAGGGGGAATAAGTCGTGGGATGGTATCAAGGTGGATTTTGCCGTTAGTGGTGGTGGTATTTATCATGCAGGGTTTCATCACACTTATCGCTAAGCCATGGGGTGTTGCAAAAGCAACCAATATTTGGCAAGAGCAGTCGGTGATGGAGATTTTTGATTTGATTCGCACCAAAGAGTTCATCAGCAGTGGTGATTATCATCTGTATGTGGGCGAGGTGGGTGATGAACGTGAATTTTTAAAAGACGTCATCGTCATTCAGATGAATGATGACAAACAAGCAGAGCATGCCCATACACCAACCACACATTCCACGACAGAACAGAGCGACCCTTTACATGCTGATAACCCAGATGCGACCAAGATTTCAAATCAGTTGTTCTCTGGCAAAGATGTCATTATCTTTGCCAAATCCGCCACACAAGTACCGACCGCCACACATGATGGTTCGGTGGTGCTTGACTTGCATGAGGGACGACGTTATGAAGTAGATGCTACCAGTCGTCAGTACAGTCAAGTGAGTTTTGGGCGTTACCGCATTCATCTGACAGGTAAGAACCAAAACCAAGGACGTCCGATAAAAATAGAGGGCATTAGTACAGGGGAGTTGTTGGGTTTACGTGGGGTGCAAGGCAATATCACGCTAAAAAACAACATATTTAGTCCACATCAGGTATATGCTGAGCTGGGTTATCGGTTGACCTTGCCATTTTTAATCATAATCGCCGTGCTGCTTGCCACACCGCTTGCAAGGGTACAACCTCGTCAAGGCAGATGGCTTAAACTCATTCCTGCAATTTTCATTTTCGTGGCGAATGTGCTGATTTTGATTTCCCTAAAAGAAAGCATTGCCAAGGGTAAGATTGGCGTATTTATTTATCCTTTGGTGTTGGTGCTGTGCATCGCTTTTGCTTTGTATCTTAATTATCATGACACCATTATGGCACGGTTTTACAAAAATCACATTAGCCGCCAAAATCATCAGCAATCAAGGCAAGGAGTGTCATGAAAACATGGATTTTGCCACGTTATGTCATTCGCTCGGCACTGTTTGCTATGACAGGAGCAGTGGCAGGATTGTGGTTATTACAAATCATCTTTGCTTATCTGTCTGAACTTGAAAATTTATCACAGACTTATACTTATCTTGATGCTTTGCGTTTTATTTTGTACCGCTCACCTTATTTTTTGGTGGAGTTTATTCCCACAGGGGCATTGCTTGGGGCGGTGATAGGGCTTGGACTGCTGGCAGCTAACAGTGAGCTTGTGGTCATGCGAGCATCTGGGGTGAGCATATATGGCATTATCGGTCATGCGATGTTGCCAGCTTTTTTGTTTGTTGTCATCTCATTGGCACTAAACCAGTTCATTCTACCAATAACCAACCAAAAAGCATCACAGATAGCCACGCACACCACCACAAATGATAGACTATTTACGGTTAATGGCTACTGGGCAGTGAACGAAACCGAGCAAGGTCAACAGATTGTTTATATCAGTTATGCCAACTCAGATGGTAAGTTGGGATTGACCAAACGCTACCATTTGGATAAAAGAGCAAATCTTACAGGGCTAACCTATGCAGGCAGTGGCGTGTTTCAAGGGCAAACAGATGATGATTATGAGTGGCAATTAAACGACGTGGTACAGTTAACCATAGACAAGATGGGTGTATCTGATGGTTTTCATGCACATAAGATTCTATCACTGCCTCTTGCCCCAAGCGATGTCCATCTTTTGACCAAAGAAGCCGAAGATTTATCTTTGACTGACTTATATGCTCATCATAAGCTCATGCACCATCAAGGCAGGCGCTCTTTACGTCATGAAGTTGTCTTTTGGCAAAAACTGTTGTCCCCCTTTGCTGTGCTGTCTTTGGTGCTGGTGGCATCTTCTTTTGTATTTGGTTCGTTGCGGTCGCAGGGGCTGGGCTTGCGAATTGTTATGGCATTATTGGCAGGACTTTTATTTAGCTACTTGACTGATTTGACAGGGTTTGTGGCGTTGGCAACAGGGTTTTCACCATTTTTTATGGCGTTATTGCCAATCATCATCAGTGCAGGCGTGGGTGTTTATTTATTGCAAAGACGACAATGAGAAAGCCAAATACTGCCCATTTTATGACCGTTTTTAAGGTGGATTCATCAAAAGAAATTCACTCATTCTACACATTTTTCCAAAATAACGATTGATTGACCAGTCTTATTTTGACGAATGGGTGATTTTATTATTATAAAATATCAAACCGCTATCAGGAAAATCTAGTTGGGTTAGGCGTTTTAATTCACCAAATGCACGATTGTCTTTATCTACCATCACCCCTTGTTCTTTGGTTTGATAAACAGACACCACATCTGCCAAGACAAATTTACCGTCGGTTTGCATGCTGACGTTGATAATGGGGGCAATGCCACTTAGCCCACGTATATTAAACGCCCCATACGTATTAAAATTACCCAAACTATAAGCAATAAAGCGGTCTTTATAAACTTCTACCGCTCGGGTTACATGGGGGCCATGACCGATGACAATATCCGCTCCTACATCGATGAGACTGTGCGAAAATTCGTAGACGTTACCACGATTTTCATCAAGATACATTTCGGTGGTTTTGGGGACACGTACATGATTTGCTCCTTCGGCACCGCCATGAAACGAGACGATGACAATGTCCACTTTTTTATCCAGCTCTTTGACATAACGTTTGGCAGTCTCTAAATCATTGATGGAGAGTGTTCCGATATTTGGCGAAAAAGCAACCATACCGTACTTTACTCCATTTTTGACAAATGTGGTTGTGGGCTTAGAGGTCAGTCCTGCATAATAAATGCCAACATCCGCCAGTGTGTTCTTGGTGCTGATACGTCCGACATCACCAAAGTCGCCTATGTGATTATTGGCAAGGCTTAGTACATTAAATCCTGCATCTTTGATGATTTTGCCATAGCGTGTTGGCATGCCAAAGGCATGACATTTTATGGGTTTGGGCTGATCTGTTTTAGGGTCAATGGCAGGCGTGCCCAAGCATTTGGTTGAGTTGCCATTATCCAGCAGTGCCCCCTCTAAGTTGCCAAATACCACATCGCCTTTTAGATGGGGCTTGACATATTTAAAGCTGTCACGACCGTCATTGGGTGGCAAAAAATTGGTGTTAGGAAAAAATGACCCTATCATAATGTCACCCACTGCCACAATGTTAATAAGCCTATTGTTATGCACTGTGGCGGTATTATTGAATGATAAATCATCATTTTCTATCACAGCATCATCACTGACGATGATGGTTGTGTCTTGATTGGGGTCGTATTCAAAATCATTAAATTTATGGGAGATATGTCTGACCACATCATTTTTATAATTGATGATGGCATGGGTAAGTGCGTCGCCAAGATCATCAATTTTTTGTAAAAGGTGTGTCTGAGTTGTATTATTGCACGATTGGCATAAGATGCTTAGTGTGATAAAACAAAGCAGTGAGGATTTTGTCATAAAAATACTCCTTAGTGTGTACTAACCAAAACACACCACACCCAGCACCACATCTTTGTTCGCCCCTGTTATGGCAGGTAAGTTAGCTGTTTGCATGAGTATATTTTGGCGAGCCAGCCAAGCAAAAGCCACCGCTTCCACCCAAGTGGGGCTGATACCTACTGCATCAGTTGTGTGTATGTCAAAGGTAGGCAGGTAATGAGCAAGTCGTGTTAGTAGATGAGTGTTATACGCCCCACCGCCACAGACGTATAACGTGTTATTGGTTTTGGCAAATTTGGCAATCTCAATGCTTGCCGATAAGGCACTAAATTCGCACAAAGTTGCCTGCACATCCACAGGCTCTATGTTCATGTTCATCAACACCCCATCTAGCCATGCCATGTTAAACGCTTCTCTTCCTGTGGATTTGGGGGCAGATTGCATTAAAAAAGGATGATTCATCAGTTTGTCAAGCAAAGCAAAATCCACCGCCCCTGACTTTGCCCAGTTACCATATTTGTCATGGCTGGCCCCTTGATGACGATTTATCCAACCATCCATGAGTAGGTTTGCCACACCTGTATCATAGCCTGCCACATTGTCATCCAAAGCATCGTTTAGCACGGTAATGTTGGCAATGCCACCTAAGTTTAAAATAACAATTTGGCTGTCGCTTTTGTCATTTGCTTGCCCAAACATTGCCTGATGAAAGGCAGGCACCAAAGGGGCCCCTTGACCACCCACCGCCATGTCTCGTCTGCGAAAATCTGACACCACCGTCACGCCTGTGCGTTCAGCCAGAATATTGGGGTCAAGCAGTTGCAGGCTAAACCGCCACTCGGGACGATGTCGCACCGTCTGCCCATGACAGCCAATGGCGGTGATGTCATCGGCGGTGAGCTCGGTTTTGGCAAGAAGTTCATTAACAATCTCACTGGCAAATTCGCCATACAGACGGCTTGCCAAGCCCCAAAAATCAAGCTCGCTAAATCCATCAAATTCACCCATATCAAGGTGTGATATGCCATTTGGCGTACACAGTGCCAATAAAATCGCCCGCAATTTGTTACAAAAGGGCTTACTGTGAGTGGCAATAATTTTGGGCGTATCACCGTCAAAGTCGCACAGCACAGCATCTAGGGCATCAAGACTTGTTCCGCTCATCATGCCAATATAGTAGCGGTCTGCCAAATTCACGTCAAAGGCGGTATTACAGATCATGTTTATCCTTAGGTTGAACTGATTATTTGGTTAACATGGGTTGTAAAATATCCATCATACCAAACTTTAAAGTATGTGATTGGGTTTTAAAATGTAACAAAATATGTCAAAAACGATAAAATTCATTGAATAGACGCTAAAAAAGCAATGATGTTATCAAATTTTTAACAATTCTTTACTATTATAATGTATTATTCTAAATGAGCTGATGATATATTAATGCAATCAACTTAGGACACCTAATATCTAAGGTGATTTTATTAAACACTTTTCATTTTCCAAGGAGAAATCATGAAATTTTTAAAGGCTCTTGTTCCTGCCCTAGCATTGGTTGCTACTGTTTCGCACGCAAGTGATATCTTAGACCACAAACAAGCCGTCAGAGATACCACAAAAGTGCGTCAAGTAAATTATACCTGTGCCACAGGTGGTAGATTGACAGTCAAATATGGATTTAATGAGCAAAGCCAACCAACTTATGCTGAGGCAGTTGTTGGTGGCAAAAATCGCTTCATGCCCATCAATCTTGCCCGTTCAGACGTGTCAGGTACTTTCTTTGGTCAAGAAGACAGCTACACACTCGGTGTGGATGCTCTAACGCTTGGTAATTACCACAGAGTAGGTTTGGCAAGCATTCAAGACCCTGCCAGCGAGATCATGCACAAAGATTGCCGAGTGGTTAGCATTAACAAAATCAAAGGTTAATACGCCATACTCAAAAAATAGTCCCAATTGGGACTATTTTTTTGTAAAATAAATGTTCAAAGTGTTTTAATCAAAATTAGTTTGTTATAATAGCATAATTTTTTATAAAAAGGTGTCTCATGTCAAATTTCTTATCTCCTGCCGAACAACTTGAATTTTTAAAACGTGGCGTGGTTGAGATTTATTCCCAAGAAGACTTGTTGAAGAAACTTGCACAAGCTCGCCCACTGCGTATCAAACTTGGCATGGACCCGACCGCCCCTGATTTGCATTTTGGACATACGGTTGTACTAAATAAATTACGTCATTTTCAGGATTTGGGACATGAAGTATTGTTTTTGATTGGCGACTATACTGCTCGCATTGGCGACCCATCTGGCAAAAATGCCACCCGTCCGCCATTGACAGAAACCGAGGTCAAAGCCAATGCCCAAACCTATGCCAAGCAGGTTTTTAAAATTTTGGATAAAAATAAAACCAAAATCGTCTTTAATTCCGACTGGTTTGACAAGATGAGTGCAGGCGATATGATACAACTGGCAAGCCAAATTACTGTGTCTCGCATGTTAGAGCGTGATGATTTTTCAAAACGCTATAACAGTCAAACCCCCATCGCCATTCACGAATTTTTATATCCACTTGTGCAAGGTTATGACAGTATTGCCATGGATGCTGATGTGGAACTGGGCGGAACTGACCAAACCTTTAACGTGCTTATGGGGCGTACCCTACAAGCTCGCTATGGCAAAGAACCACAGGTATGTATTACCATGCCAATCTTAGAAGGCTTGGATGGTGTGCAAAAAATGAGCAAATCTTTGGGTAATTATATTGGTATTGATGAACCCGCTGGGGTTATGTACCAAAAAATCCTATCCATGCCTGACACGCTCATCGCTCGCTACTTTGAACTTTTAAGCTTTAAGCCAATGAGTGAGGTTAATGCGTTGCTTGATGACATGAAAAATGGGCGTAATCCCCAAGAGTTGAAGAAAATCCTAGCCCTAGAACTCATTGAGCGTTTTCATGATAAAGATGCTGCTGATAATGCCCATAAATCAGCAGGTAATCGCTTGGCAGATGGCGAGTTGCCTGTGGATTTGCCAGAGGTCAGTTTATCTTTAAATGGTCAAGAAAAATTATTCATCACCCAAATCTTAAACCAAGCAGGTCTTGCCAAAAATTCCGCCCAAGCCAAAGACATGCTATCTCGTGGGGCGGTCAAAGTGGACGGACAAGTGGTAGATGGTAGTTTTGCCTTAGAACAAGGGCAAACGGTTGTGGTACAGGCAGGAAAGAAGGCGTTTGCTAGGGTGAGTGTGGCGTAATCAAGGATAAAAAAATGAAAGTTGTTTCTCTAAAAACAGGTCAAGAGATTTATGGGGTTATTTATAAAAATAACCCTAGTCAAATCCAAGAGATTTTAAATAAACCAAAAGTTTTACAAGGTGTACATGCTACAGCTGAAGAAGCTCAGAAGTATATTCAGCCACTTTTAATTACTTTCAATTTTTGCTATTTCCAAAAAAGTGATATGGAAAATGATGAGTATTCTTATTTATTTGATAAGCTATCAATCAATCATTTTGTAGTAGGGGTATTTAATGAAATAGGTGGTAAAAATCACATTTACATACTGCGAGATACCAATAATGACATAATTGCCTTGAATAAGAATATTTTAGAAGGTGAAATTAAAGATATTACTGTGAGAAATTTTATTGAGAATTCTTTGTTAATTAACTAAACATTATTATGAAATCATCAGAAATTATCGATTTGTTGTTACAAGCACAATTTTATGCTGAAAAAAAGTCATGGAATTTCAAATATTTTGCAACCAGGCATTATAAAAGAATTGATCATGGCTGAGATATTAGGTCATCAGCTTATACCACAAAAAGATCTTCCTGACGCTAAAGATGAGAGCGGTAATTTTTATGAATATTTGGCTAGCATTAGAAGAGTTAATACAAAAACAAATAAAGGTTGTAGTTTTCAAATGGATAGGATTACAAAAAGCAATCTATCAAGAATAACTAGAAATCATACATTTTATTTCGGTATTTTTAAAAATCATTTGGAGATTGAGCAAATATGGGTTGTTGAAATACCATTAGTATTATCTGAAGTTGAAAGACAGTTAAAAAAATGCAAAAATGATATAGCTCATGTAAATTTTCTATTAAAATGGCTTGAGACTAATGGCAAGTTAATCTATCAAGTGCAGAATTATGAATGACGTAAATTTAAAAACAGGCATTTACCGCCATTACAAAGGCAACCTTTATCAAGTGCTACACACCGCCCGCCATTCTGAAAGTGAAGAATGGCTTGTTGTCTATCGTGCCTTATATGGCGATTATGGGGTGTGGGTACGCTCTTTGACGATGTTTTGTGAAAGTGTAACGATTGACGGCAAGACCTTGCCACGTTTTGAGCTTGTTAAGGAGCTATCATGAGCAAATTTGAAATTATTGACCTTGTCATCGGCACAGGCAAAATGTGCGAGCGTGGGGCGTTAATCACGGCTCACTACACAGGTGCACTCACGGACGGCAGTGAGTTTGACTCATCGCACAGCCGTGGACAAGCCTTTGAGACTGTCATCGGTACAGGGCGTGTGATTAAGGGTTGGGATTTGGGCGTATTGGGGAGCGAGATTGGCGAAAAACTGCTTGACAAATGGGGTATAAGCGTGGATTTGCCAGCGTGCGAGCCATGAGAGTTGGCGGAAAAAGACGGCTTATCGTTCCTGCTTTTTTGGGCTATGGCGAGCGTGCGGTGGGTAAGATTCCGCCCAATTCGGATTTGGTGTTTGAGATTGAGCTGATTGATGTCAAAACAAGAGATTAAATATTTATAAAAATCAATAACTTATAAATATTTTTAAAAAATTACCACAAAAAGACTTTACAACCCAAAACTATCCTGTATAATACGCACCACTCAGGCAGACAAGCTAATCAAAAACTTGTTTACTTTCAATAATTTAAAGTTAATAAAAAGGTGTTAAAACAACATCATAAAAAACTTTAAAAATTTTGAAAAAAAATGCTTGACATTAGATTTTAAAAGCGTATAATACACACTCATTCGCTGGACGACAGACGAATCACTATTTAAAAACATACTAAGAACAACTTGTGTGGATTTTTGCTAATACAAGAT
>ERZ1023396.158-NODE-158-length-20717-cov-7.397493_pt1 | contig 20717 bp, 18 predicted proteins | sample MGYA00380504_ERZ1023396 | MGnify/ENA primary metagenome ERZ1023396 (study PRJEB33173, sample SAMEA4830410) | metagenome | study: EMG produced TPA metagenomics assembly of the PRJEB25223 data set...
ATATTCGGCTAGTTTGCCCATAATATCGTACCAATCGTTACCATATTGATCAAACACTTCTTGCATTCATTTATTTTGGGCGCTATTCAATTTTGTAACTAGTTCGGCACCAGTATCAGTAACAAATAGTTGCTTAACACGTCTATCATCTGGTGCAGGTTGTTCATAAATTAAGTCTTTTGCTTTTAAAGTTTTTAAAGTACTATGCGAACCTTGTTTAGAAATTTCTAATACTTTCAATAATTGTTTTGTTGTAATTCCTGGTAATTTATTGATAAAAAAAAGAAAACGGTGGTGCTGACGGTTCATACCTGATTGTTCAATAATTTCATCAGCAGCATTTATAAAAGTTTTATAAGCGAAATAAAAAAGCATGTGTTCATAATCGCTATTCTTTGTCATAAGCATACGTCCTTTATTAGCAAGTGTTTTCTCATTATAGTAAAAATACCGATAGTCGTCATTATTAAGTCAATATAGTTGACCTTTTTGGTAGAGGTGCATATGATAGATGTTGTAAGGACTATGTAAAGGTGGAATGAATTATGAAAATGCGAGTAGGACAATATTTGATTGATGCACTATACAACGCAGGTGTCGAGGAGATATTTGGAGTTCCTGGAGATTTTAACTTAACATTTCTAGATGACGTTATTGACCATGAACATGTGTCTTGGATTGGCAATACCAATGAATTAAATGCTAGTTATGCAGCAGATGGCTATGCCCGTATTAATGGTTTAGGAGCTTTGATTACCACGTTTGGCGTCGGTGAATTGAGTGCAATTAACGGTATAGCAGGTGCTTTTGCAGAACGAGTACCAGTAATTGCAATAACAGGAGCACCTACAACATCAGTAGAACAAGCGCGAAAATTTGTTCATCATTCTCTTGGAGAGGGGAATTTCGACGATTATCGTAAAATGTTTGAACCTATTACTACTGCACAAGGGTACATTACGTCGGAGAATGCAACTTCAGAAATACCACGTTTAATACAAGCAGCGGTCAATAATAAAAGACCTGTGCACATACATTTACCAATTGATGTTGCAGCAACAGAAATCGATATTAAAGAGTCATTTCAATTACTGCCGATGGAAAATGCTGTAGATAATGAATTGGTAGCGGCAATTGAACGTCAATTACAAAACGCTAAACAACCAGTAATTATTACTGGACATGAAATTAATAGTTTTGGTTTGCAGTCAGAAATGGAAGACTTCGTCAAAACAACTGGTATACCAGTTGTGCAGCTATCTTTAGGGAAAGGGGCTTTTAATGAGGAAAGTGATTATTATTTAGGTATTTATGATGGCAGTGTAGCTAAAGATAATATTAGAGATTACGTAGATCAAAGTGATGCTATTTTAAATATTGGTGCAAAGATTACTGATTCGGCATCTGCTGGTTTCTCTTATCAATTTGATATTGACGATGTAATAATGTTAAATCATCATAATATTAAAATAAATACAGAACAACGTACAGATTTAACATTACCTGCTATTATCACTAGTTTACAAAAGGTTAAGTATCGTCATAATCCAACAGTGTCGAAGCGGAGAGATACTAATATACAGGTAGATACAACTAACAAAGAACCATTAACTCAAGCCACTTACTTTGCTATGATGCAAACATTTTTACAGCCAAATGATGTTGTCATTGCTGAACAAGGTACATCATTTTTTGGTGCTTATGATCTATGGCTCCATGCTAATAATAAGTTTATAGGACAACCTTTATGGGGATCTATTGGTTACACCTTACCAGCAACATTAGGATCACAAATAGCAGATACGAAGCGAAGAAATATTTTGTTAATTGGGGACGGCTCGCTACAACTAACTGTGCAAGCTTTATCGACAATGATCCGTTATCATTTAAAACCAATTATTTTTGTTATTAATAACGATGGTTATACAGTAGAGCGGATGATTCATGGAGAAAATGCACTATACAATGATATTCATATGTGGGACTACAAAGCTTTACCTCAAGTATTTGGAGGTACAGATGTTGCACTTCACGAGGTGAATACACCACAAGAGTTACAACGTACTTTTGATGTTATTACTGCAAATTCAAACCAAATGCATTTTGTAGAAGTGAAAATGCACAGAGATGATGCACCAGAGAAATTACGTAGCATCAGTAAGGTATTTGCACAACAAAATAAATAATGATAAAAACAGCAACTAACAATGTGTTAATCTCACATAGTTAGTTGCTGTTTTTATATTAAATATAGTACACTGTGTCCAATATAAAAAGTTGAATTTTTATAAATGTTATTGCACTATATAATTAACATTAAAGTTGTTATAAGGGGGATTTTTTATGAAAGGTAATAAAAAGATTGCAGAGTTGTTAGAACTTTACGATAAAAAACTAAGTAAATTGTTTAAATATAATAAGAAAAAGGCGATGTCTTTTGATAAAGATAGTAGATTGCAATTACAAGAAAAATATGGAATTTATGTTATTTTTAATGCCCATAAAAAGCCAGTTTTTGTAGGACAAGCAGGAGGATATTTAAATAATCATCAACGTGCTAAAAAAGATTTATGTGATAAGTTAGGTCAATATAATTTAAAGTCTGATGCTGGAACTTTAAGGTTTAAAAGAGCATATGCACTAGATAATGATTTAGTTGTAGATGATGCAAAAGCTATAAAAGCTGAAGATTATAATTTAAAAGTACAATACATTGAAGTCAAAGAAAATCCAGCACTAATCAATATTTTAGAAACATTAGCATTAGAATATGCAAAAGAAAAAGATTTTAAATTATATAATTTTTATAACAAATAAAATTTGTTTTTTGGACAAGTATATCGAAGTAGTATATACTAAAAAGACTGAATTTTCAAAAAATATTTCCAGAAATTAATAATAGTTCAGGTCTAAACATTGGGGGATGTATCATGACTGTAAACGAAAGTAATGCAACCAGAACAAACCAAAAGATTTCAGGTCGTCAACTTATCATAGCCATTATGTTATCTATCTTAACGTATTGGTTATTTGCACAAGCGTTTTTAAATATAGGGCCAAATGTTCAAAAAACATATCCGGTCAGTCCGAATATCATTAATATCTCAATAAGTTTAACATCGTTTGTTACAGGCGTATTTATGGTTGTTGGGGGTAATATTTCTGACAGAGTGGGCAAGGTGAAAATGACACGTGTGGCATTGATCTTAAGTATTATAGGCTCGATTGCCATTATTATTACAGGCAATGCTGTATTATTACTGCTAGGTAGAGCGCTACAAGGTCTATCAGCTGCTATTATCATGCCGACAACTATTGCGATGATAAATGATTATTTTGAAGGAGAAGAACGACAAAAGGCTTTAAGTTATTGGTCTATTGGTTCTTTCGGTGGTACTGGTCTAGCTTCATTTTTCGCAGGTGCCATTGCAACATTTACTTCTTGGCAAATGATTTTTGTCATGTCTATTATAGGTGCAATTATAGCACTGTTTTTGATTAAATCTTTACCAGAACAGCACAAAGAAAAGCAACAAAACACACCTTTTGATTATGTAGGGTTAGTGATTTTTGTACTTATGATTGGCAGTATAAGCTTTGTAATTACGCAAGGTAATAAAATTGGATGGTCAAACATTATTACTATTATTTTAGCAGCAACGTTTGTCATAAGTATTGTTATTTTTATTGCTGTTGAAAAGCGTAAAGCGATTCCTTTTATGGATTTAACATTGTTTAAAAATCGTTCATATGTAGGTGCGGTAGTTTCTAACTGTTTATTGAATACAGGGGTTGGTGTGATTGCGTTAATTAATATTTATGCACAGGCAGGTCATGGCTTAAGTGGTTTTAGCGCAGGATTAATTACGTTACCTTATTTGATTGCTTTACTGTTAGTAGTACGACTTGGTGAAAAGAGTATTAAAAAATTCGGTGCTAAAAGGGCTATGGTGTTCGGTCCTATCTGTACTGGTTTTGGTGTGTTATTGATGTCTATTACGTTTATAGATTCGACATTTTATATTATTTTGACATTGATTGCGACAATTTTCTTTGGTGCAGGGACAGGCTTTTTTGCTACGCCTGCGCTTAGTACCGCAGTTTCAACAACAGCATCCGAAAAAATTGGTGTGGCGTCAGGTATTTTTAAAATGGGGTCAACACTAGGTGGTGCATTTGGTATTGCAATTATTACGTCAATTTATACTGGATTAAGTGTAGCAGGATATAGTGTACATTTAGCAGCAAGTGTAAGTTTCATTGTAGGCACGTGTTTGATTGGCAGTGCAATAGTTGTTAGTACTTTGGTGCTACCTAACACAGGTAGAGAACATAACAAGAATTCTAGCTATACAACTAACGAAGAACCTGTAAAGTAAGTTGAACATTGAATCATTAAGTGAAGTGTTTCGGCTAGATGGGTATCATGAATGTATATAACGAGGAATCTTACTGTCCTTTGAATTTCATAATATTTATAGTTAGCTTTGTATTTTACTTGAAAACCAAAAACCATTACTATAAAAGTGAATAAGGAGGTCACACTATGCAATATAAAATGAATTATTCCTCACCAGTTGGCGTATTAACGATAACAACCGATGGTACTCATATTACAGGGTTATGGTTTGATAATCAGTCTGACTATGAACGTAAGTTAAATGACAAAGTCGTTGCACAGGAACAACCCATTTTTCAGCAAGTACGTACATGGTTAGATCACTATTTTCAAGGTGATAATCCTACCATTGATTTCCCTTTGAAACCAACTGGCACCGCATTTCGCGAGCAAGTGTGGGAGATTTTAACTACAATTCCTTCAGGTGAAACAATGACGTATGGTGAAATTGCAGACAAAATAGCAAGCGTGAAAGGGAAAGATAAAATGTCAGCACAAGCAGTTGGTGGTGCGGTAGGTAGTAATCCTATTAGTATTTTAATCCCATGTCACCGTGTAGTTGGTGCTGATGGTAGTCTAACTGGTTATGGTGGCGGCATAGATAAAAAGATTAAGTTATTGGAAATAGAAACTGTAGAAATGGCACCATTATATCGTCCGAAGCATAGTACGAAACCTTAAATTATAAACAATATGAAAAAACACGCCCTTCGCTTAAGGACGTGTTTTTTATTGAATAAATAGTAAGACTGAAATAAAATAATGGATATAATGTTATTCAGTGATTTTAACGTTAATTTAAGGTATTATAATGACGGATGTTGTCATTGATTTCATTCAGGTAGAAAATCGCATTTTGTTCATCGGCTAATTCAATGTCATGGTTGAATTCTAAGTTATCAAAACGGGCGAAATAACTTTCATAATCTGCTACTGATAGTTCTGTACGATTATTTAAAAGTGCTTTATGGCCATCAATGTTTAATGCATCTTGGTAACCAGCAACAAGTGTGCCACTGAAAAATTCACCGACTGAGCCAGAACCATAACTGAATAAGCCAATAGATTGACCAGCCTCAAAAGTACGAGTTTCTAATAATGAAATTAAGCTTAAATAAAGAGAACCAGTATAAATATTACCTACATAACGATTGTAATATGTAGCTGCTTCATAGCCTTCAGTTAGACGTTCTTTTGTTTCATCACTGATTTCATCTGTTAAAATTGAATCCAGTGCTTTTTTACCCATTTTAGTAAATGGAACATGGAAACATAATGAAGCGAAGTCAGCTAATGTTTTATTGGTACGTTTAGCATACTCTGTCCAGCTTTGTTGGAATGAACGAATATAAGCATCTTTTGATAATGCACCGTCAACTAATGGATAACTATGACCTGTTGGTCTCCAAAAGTCATAAACATCTTCAGTATATGCAACTGCATCATCATTGAATGCAAGAATACGTGGGTTATGTGTAATCATCATTGCTACAGCGCCAGCACCTTGTGTTGGCTCACCACCAGAATTTAAACCATAACGTGCAGTATCACTTGCGATTACGAGCACTTTTTCGTTAGGACGGTTAGCAAGATAGTCCTTAGCTAATTGAATAGCTGGAGTTGCAGCGTAACAAGCTTCTTTCATTTCAAAACATCGTGCAAATGGTTGGATACCTAATAAATTATGGATTTGTACAGCTGAGGCTTTTGCAGAGTCAATTGCAGATTCTGTAGCTACGATAACCATACTGATTTGTTTTTTATCCTCTTCAGTTACTATGTTTTTCGCAGCATTTGCGCCCATAGAAACAATATCTTGGCTGACAGGACTAACTGACATTTCAGTTTGGCCTATACCAATCAAAAATTTGTTTGGTTCAACATTGCGTGCTTCAGCAAGTTTAGCCATATCTACATAAAATTTTGGAACATAAAAATCGATTTGGTCTATACCGATCGTCATTGCGTATCGACACCTTTCTTTTTATAAATAAGCAATTGTATCATACCAAAATAAAGTAATGAAATACAAACATTTAAAAGAATATAGAAACGGAGAATTTATATGAAAAAGATAGCAATTGTAAGTGCAAAACGAACACCAATTGGAAGATTCAGAGGGAAATTAAGTAATTATTCAGCTGTAGAGCTTGGTACGAAAGCTTTAAGTGCAGCATTACAAGCGATTAATTTAAAGCCAGAAGCAATAGAACAAGTTATATTTGGTAATGTCTTACAAAGTGGTAATGGTCAAAATCCTGCTCGTCAAATCGGCATTAATGCAGGGATTCCCAATACTACGCCTGGTATGACAATAAATGAAGTCTGTGGTTCTGGTTTGAAGTCAATAATCTTAGGTAAACAATTGATTCAACTAGGTGAAGCGAAAGTAGTTGCAGTTGGTGGTGTTGAAAGCATGACTAATGCACCTAAGTTATTATTAAATGAAGACGAAAAACCAGTTGATAGTTTTATGTATGATGGATTAACAGATGCATTTGATCAAGTACCTATGGGTGTTACTGCTGAAAATATTGCCCAAAAATATAATATAACGCGAGAGCAGCAAGATGAATTTGCCAATGCTTCTCAACTTAAAGCACATGCAGCTACTACAAACGGGAAATTTGATAATGAAATCGTTCCGTTGAAAGATGTAGAGGGCGAATGGATGATTACAGACGAAGGTATTAGAGGCAATAGTAGTGTAGAAAAATTGAGCACGTTAAAGACGATATTTAAAGAAGATGGTACGGTAACTGGTGGTAATGCTTCAAGTATCAACGATGGAGCTTCTGCAATTATTTTAATGGAAGAGACATATGCTAAAGAGCAAGGTTACGAAATTTTAGGTGTCTTAGGCGAACATGCTGAAGTAGGCTGTGACCCACGTTATATGGGATATGCACCTTATTATGCTGTTGAACAATTATTAGAAAAAAGTAATAAGTCCATTACAGACATTGATATTGTTGAAATGACTGAAGCTTTTGCGGCGCAAAGTATACCAGTACAACAAAATTTAAATATTACAGATGACCAATTAAATGTATATGGCGGTGCAATAGCGCTAGGTCATCCTATTGGTGCCAGTGGTACACGATTAGTCACAACATTAGTCAATATATTAGCACAAGAACAAAAACAAACAGGTGTAGCAACAGCGTGTATCGGTGGCGGCCTAGGTATCGCATTATTAGTTGAGAAAGGACAATAAGCTATGAGTGTATTAGATAAATCATTTAGACATTTATCGAGAGCAGATAAATTAGATATGTTAGCGAATCAAGGCTATTTATCACTTGAAAACAAGGAGTTATTACTCAATCATCCACTGATTCAAGAAGATATAGCCAATAGTTTGATTGAAAATGTTATTGGACAAGGTGCGCTACCTGTTGGAGTCTTGCCACATATTAAAGTGGATCAAGTTGATTATGCAGTACCTATGATGGTAGAAGAACCTTCAGTTGTGGCTGCAGCAAGTTATGGCGCTAAATTAGTCAATAAAACAGGCGGCTTTAATGTGGTGTCGAGTGAACGCTTAATGATTGGTCAAATCGTATTTGATGGTGTAGAAGATACAGAAGCTCTTGCCATGACTATCCAATCTCATGAAACACAAATTAAACGTATTGCTGACGAAGTGTATCCATCGATTATTAAACGTGGCGGTGGTTATCGCCGCATTGAAATTGATACATTTCCTGCAGAGCAGTTGTTATCGTTAAAGGTCTTTGTTGATACTCAAGATGCGATGGGAGCTAATATGTTAAATACAATATTAGAAGGTATTACTGCTTATTTGACGAGTGAAATTGATAACAGTGATGTGCTTATGAGTATTTTATCCAATCATGCCACGGCATCTGTAGTAAAAGTAACAGGTGAAATTGATGTTGCAGACTTAGCTAAAGGTGATTTTGATGGTCCAACAGTCGCTCATCGTATGGCGCGAGCATCTACGTTAGCTCAAGTAGATATTCATCGTGCTGCAACACACAATAAAGGTGTAATGAATGGAATCCACGCGGTAGTCCTAGCCACTGGTAATGATACACGTGGCGCAGAGGCAAGTGCACATGCATACGCGAGCAAAGATGGTCACTATAAAGGGCTTGCAACTTGGGACTATGATAGTTCTCGTAATAGATTGATCGGCACAATAGAAGTACCAATGACATTAGCAACGGTTGGTGGTGGTACCAATGTCTTGCCTATAGCAAAGGCATCATTAGATATATTAAATGTACAATCAGCGCGCGAATTAGGTCATGTAGTAGCTGCTGTTGGTTTAGCGCAAAACTTTTCTGCGTGCAGAGCGCTTGTATCAGAAGGAATTCAACAAGGGCATATGAGTTTGCAGTATAAATCACTAGCCATCGTTGTAGGTGCACAAGGTGACGAAATTGCCTATGTTGCCGATGCTTTAAAACAGGCACCTCAAGCTAATGCAGCAGTAGCAGAAGAAATTTTGCACACTTATAGAACACAATAAAATAATTAGCATATGAGCTTTAATAACGCATAATTTTAGTATGTTAGTGAAATAAGTATTCACAACAGCTGAAATTATGCGTTTTTGTTAGTTACTAGTACGATAATTCATTGTCCACGAATCATTTGTGTTGAATAGCGAGTTGCGAATAGTCTCTAACTTAAGTATCATAGTGCTAAGTAAACACAAGGGGTGGCGTTTATGAAATTCAAAAATCGAAATATTCAGAAAAAAGAATTGGGTCTTGGATCTGCATTATTGACCTTATTCGTAATGATTGGTTGTATGTTATTTACAGTCGCTGTACTAGAAAAAGAACCACATATTCCATTGATGATAGGAACAGCTACTGGAGTAATTGTTACCTTACTACATGGTTATAAATATGCTGAGGTTGAGGAGATGTTATACAAAGGTATAAGACATGCCTTACCGGCTATTATCATCATTGTTTTAGTAGGACTAGTAATAGGATCTTGGATTGGTAGTGGTGTAGTTGCAACGATGATTTATTATGGTTTACAAATGATTGATCCACGTTATTTCTTAGCGATAGTGGTAATCTTATGTGGCATAGTCTCATTAGCAATAGGTAGCAGTTGGTCTACGATGGCTACAGTGGGGGTTGCATCAATTGGGATAGGTTTAAGTATGGGAATCTCACCAGGTATGATTGCAGGTGCAGTCATAAGTGGTGCTTATTTTGGCGATAAAATGAGTCCATTGTCAGATACGACAAACTTGGCATCAGGTTTAACTAAAGTGCCGTTATTTGACCATATTAAACACATGATGTATACAACGATTCCAGCATTAATTATTGCTTTAGCAGTATTTGGCATTATAGGCTTCCGTTTAGATAAAACAGCTATGAATGCAGAAAAAATAAATAACATGTTAGCTACTATGAATGATCAATTTATAATTACACCGTGGCTACTGCTTGTGCCATTGGTGGTAATTTTACTAGTAGTATTAAAAGTTCCAGCTGTACCCGCAATTTCGGTAGGTATAGTATTAGGATTTTTTGCCCAAATATTTGTACAGGGTGGTAGTTTGACTGAAGCACTAACAGCGTTACAAACAGGATATAAAATCGATTCAGGAAATAGTCTTATCGATGAGTTATTTAATCGTGGTGGCTTAGAATCTATGTTTTATACGATTTCGTTAACTATTGTAGCAATGACTTTTGGAGGGGTACTGGAATATTCGGGAATGCTATCATCATTAATTGCAGTAGTATTAAAGTTTGCTAAAAATACAGGATCATTGATTGCTTCAGTTATTATTGCCTGCATAGGAACGAACTGTACATGTTCAGAACAATATATTTCAATTATAGTACCTTCAAGAATGTATGCATCCACATTTAAAGAACGACAGTTGCACGCTAAAAATCTATCACGAGCATTAGAAGATGGTGGGACATTAACAAGTGTATTTGTGCCATGGAATACATGTGGTGTGTTTATTGCATCGACATTAGGTGTATCAGTTATGGAATATGCGCCATTTGCGGTGCTAAATTATACAGTACCAATAATTTCAATCATTTTCGGATTTATTGGATTTAAAATTATTAAACTTAAAGATAGTGAAGACGATCCAATTACTAAAGGTGATTTAGCATAATCTCGTAGTATTAACAATGTTAGACAAAAATTACAATAGTAGGTTCGTGCAATTGGATGATAAATATTTCATTGCAGGACCTACTTTTTAGTTACAAAAGATAGGTCTCGGGTACCTCGACTCAAAATGATAACAACAAATATAATTGTGTTAAATAACATCAAAGGAAGGAAATAATATGGGAACTTTACTTATGTTTATAGCTTATGCACTATTTTGTTTACTTGTTATCATATTGATATTAGCCATATTTAAAGATTCAACAATTAAGGGACGACGACTCATTTTACTCAGCTTGGTCATTTTAGTAATAGCCATCATTGTATTATATAATCAAGGCTCAACTATGCGTTTAGAACAAATAGACGCCTTACAATATTAAAATAAAGCTGCTGATAGATGTGGCGAGTTTAGGTGTATTGTATAAGTAGAAGCTTGAATTGCTAATACAATGAGTGTTTTACATTTAAAAAGGTATAGCTCATGCTAAAATCAATATAACCAATAACCATAACTAAAGATATAAAGTAGGTGTAATCAGTGGATATTAAACAAATGAGTTACTTCGTGGAAGTAGTAAACGAAGGTGGTATGACGAATGCCTCAAAATCATTGTACATAGCGCAACCGACAATCAGCAAAGCAGTTAAAGACATAGAAAAAGAATTAGGTATGCCACTGTTTGATAGAAGTAAAAGAGAATTGAAATTAACAGATGCTGGGCAAGTATTTTATCAAAAGTGTAAAGAAATATTAGCGCTATATAATAATTTACCGGTAGAAATTAATAGTTTATTAGGATTAGAAACGGGGCATATTAGTATCGGTTTATCGGCAGTGATGAATATGAATAAATTTATCCAGATATTAGGCGAGTTTCATAAATTATACCCCAATATTACCTATAATTTAGTAGAAAATGGTGGGAAAATGATTGAATCACAGCTTGCTAATGATGAAATTGATATTGGTATTACCACCTTGCCAGTAGATGGTACGATATTTAACTCAATCCCTTTGTACCAAGAAGATTTAAAGTTAGTACTTAATAAAGAACATCACTTAGCCCATCGTAAAACAGTAGAAATGAAAGAGTTAGCAAATGAAGATTTTATTTTATTTAACGAGGACTTTTATTTAAACGATAAGATTAGAGAAGCAGCTAAAAATGCAGGATTTATACCTAAAACAATTTCTAAGATATCACAGTGGAATTTCATTGAAAATTTACTTAATGCGCATTTAGGTGTTAGTATTTTACCGGATAATATCGTACGCATGTTAGATAGTAATTTTAAACATATTAATATCAATGATAGTGCTATGAAATGGGAATTAGGTGTAATTTGGAAGAAAGAGAAGTATTTAAGTCATGCAACACGTCAATGGATAGATTTTATGAGCCAACGTTTATAGAGTAATGTCAAAAACCTTGTAGTACTTAATATCACAGTGTGACTAGTGATATTTAAGGCACAAGGTTTTTATTATGATCAACTATGAAAGAAAACGATTCCATAGAAAAAAGTAATAGGTAGTATCTATAATCAATATTTTTATTATGTGCAAATATGGCTTACACTTAATATGTAATTGATACACACGAAGTGTAAATAATAATTAAAGGATGGGTGCTAATGCAGTTTGCATTAAAAACAATTAGAATTATAGTTCAAGTTGCTCTGTTAATGGGTATAACATCTTTAGGTAATGTGCTGCAGAAAGCATTACACATACCTATAGCAGGTAGTATTGTTGGATTGATATTGTTCTTTGTATTACTACAATTTAAGATTATTCCAGAAAGATGGATTCGTGATGGCGCTAATTTTTTAATTGGAACAATGGTCTTTTTCTTTGTACCATCAGTAGTTGGCATTATGGATATAACTTCTGAAATAAATCTTCATTTTATATTATTCTTCTTATTAGTAGTTGCAGGAACATGTGCTGTAGCACTAATTTCAGGGTTTATAGCAGAAAAAATGGCGAATTTATTACACATTAGAAAAGAGCAAAGTTGATGATTATTTGGCAAGGTTTGTTAATGATTATAATCACCATTTGCGCATATATTTTCGCCAAAAAATTACAGTTAAAATATAAAAATCCATTACTAAATCCAGCATTGATTTCTTCCATAATTATTATTGGATTACTGCTACTGTTTAGCAAAAGCTATGATGATTATATGGTTGGTGGTCAGTGGATTAACTACTTACTTAATTGTACGGTTGTTTGTTTGGCATACCCACTATATCAAAATAGAACTAAAATTTTAAAACATGCAAATATAATTTTTACTAGTGTTGTAGCTGCAGTAACGATAAATTTCTTTTTAATCTTTTTCTCATTAAAATTACTAGGATATTCGAAAGAAGTTATTGCTACTATACTACCACGTTCAGTTACAGCAGCAGTCGGTATAGAGTTATCACATCAATTAGGCGGAACGGATACAATTACTATTTTGTTTATTATCACTACAGGTTTAATTGGCAGTATGTTAGGCGCTTATCTATTGAAATTTGCTAAGTTTCAAACATCAATCGCTAGAGGTTTAACGTATGGTAATTCTTCACATGCCTTTGGTACTGCAAAAGCATTAGAGTTAGATATAGAATCGGGAGCGTTTAGTTCAATAGGTATGATATTAACAGCAGTGTTGAGTTCGGTGCTCATACCATTATTTATTTTGTTTTTATACTAAAACATTCAATGACTTATAACCCGATTAAGTTGAAGTGAAATTTTGAAGGAATTATAATTTGTAACATTGACTTTATGAAAGGAGATTTTTTTAAATGGCAAAAATTAAAGGGAATACAGCATTAGTAAAAGCATTACAAGCTTGGGATATCGATCACTTGTATGGCATTCCAGGTGATTCAATAGATGCGGTTGTCGATAGTTTAAGAACAGAACGAAATAGTATTGAATTTGTACATGTTAGACATGAAGAAGTGGCAAGTTTGGCAGCAGCAAGTTATACCAAACTTACTGGTAAAATAGGTGTTGCTTTAAGTATTGGCGGTCCAGGGGTTGTACATTTATTAAATGGTATGTATGATGCCCAAATGGATAGTGTGCCTCAATTGATTTTGGCTGGACAAACAGATAGTACTGCACTTGGAACTAAAGCATTTCAAGAAACAGATATTTTAAAAATGGTTGAAGGTGTTGCTGTCTATAGCCGTCAAATTACGGAAAATGATAAAGACGTGTTCGGTATTGTAAATGAAGCAATTCGTACGGCGTATGAACAAAAAGGTGTGGCAGTGTTAGTTTTACCTAATAATCTATTAACACAAAAAGTAAAAGATACAACAAATACTAAAGTAGATACAGCGCCACCAGCACGTGTTAATCCAAAGCCACGTAGTATTAAAAAAGCTGCTAAATTAGTCAATAAAAGTAAACGTCCAGTGATGTTATTAGGAACAGGTGCTAAGCATGCTAAAGATGAAGTGAAAGAATTTATCGAAGCGGCAAAAGTACCAACAATTATCACATTGCCTGCAAAAGGTATTTTAGCTGATGCGCACCCATACAACATTGGTAACTTAGGTAAGATTGGAACAAAAACGTCTTATCAAACGATACAAGATGCTGATTTGCTCATTATGGTAGGTACTAATTATCCATATGTAGATTACTTGCCTAAGAAGAATATTAAAGCAATTCAAATAGATACGAATCCAGAAGCTATTGGCCATCGTTTTGATGTAAATGTTGGTATTATAGGAGATAGTAAGTACGCGTTACAACAATTAACTGATACAATGAACCATGTGTCAGATAGAGATTTCTTAAATAAAACGTTAGAACGTAAAGCAACTTGGGATGCTTGGATGGCTGAAGATAAAGCAAATGACAACAGTCCAATCCGACCTGAAAGATTAATGGATGCGATTAACCATGTCAAAACTGATGATGCAATCTTTTCAATTGATGTAGGTACATCAACAGTATGGTCAACACGTTACCTAGATTTAACAGTAAATAATAAATTTATTGTTTCTAGTTGGTTAGGTACTATGGGTTGTGCTTTACCAGGTGCGATTGCTGCTAAACGTGCATATCCAAACCGCCAAGTAGTTGGTATTGCAGGTGACGGTGCATTCCAAATGGTTATGCAAGATTTTGCAACAGCAGTACAATATGATTTGCCAATGACTATCTTTGTATTAAATAACCAAGAGTTATCATTTATTAAATATGAACAACAAGCTGCTGGAGAATTAGAGTATGCAATTGATTTTACTGACGTAGATTTAGCGATGTTCGCTGAAAGTGCTGGCGGTGTAGGTTATACGTTGAAAGATCCTAATCGCATAGACGAAATCGTAGAAGAAGCTATGTCACAAACAAAACCAACTATAGTAAATGTGTATGTTGATCCAAACGCTGCGCCTTTACCAGGTAAAATAGTAACAGACGAAGCAATCAACTATGGTGTCTGGGCGTATCGTTCACTTACAGAGGATAAAAAATTAGACTTAGACGAAATTCCACCACTTTCTACTGCAGTTAAAAGATTTTTCTAATAAATAAAAATAGCAAAAGCTGTTGTAGGAGTGTTACCAATAAAGTAAGTTTACGTTATGATCATTTAATAAAGAGAAGAAATAGCTAGTATTTTAAGGAAGGGAATTAAATGGCTCCATTTAATTCCCTTCCTATTTTTATACTAAGATAAATTGCTCTTTAAGTATTGTTGTATTTTAAAAAATATAAAAGAGAGTAGCGTAATCATGAGTAGAAAATGAGTCTAATATTTTAAGTCACATAGGGTATAGATAAGAAATAATGATGAGGAAGGGGTAAAGGTATGAAACGTTGGATACAACAGTTGAAATTTAGAACACCTCATACATACGCGTTATTAATGGGCATTATTACAATTGCGTGTCTACTCACTTATATTATTCCTGCTGGGGAGTATGATAGAGAAGAAAAAATGGTCAGACACTCGTTATTTCGGGGTCTTATAAAGAGGTAGCGCAGCAAGGTGGTTCATTGTTTGATATTTTTAGAGCAATTCCTGAAGGATTAATTAGTGGAGGCGAGATTGTTTTTTACATATTTTTAGTTGGTGGTGCGTTTGGGATAGTACATAAAACAGGCGCATTTGAGACTGGTGTTAAATATGTTATGAGTCAGTTAGGTAATTTTAAAGTGTTAATGATTCCACTAACAATGACTATTTTTTCAATTTTAGGTTTTTCAATTGGTTTAGCAGAAGAAACTATAATATTTGTCCCCATCGGCATCATTATTGCTAGAACTTTAGGTTATGATGCCTTAACAGGAACATCTATTGTGATATTAGGTGCTGCAAGTGGCTTTATGGGAGGAATGCTTAATCCATTTACTGTTGGTGTGGCACAGACGGTTGCCGAGATCCCAATGTTTTCTGGGTGGGGTTTAAGAACGATAATCTATTTATTTGTTTTAACAGCGGCAATTACTACTGTAATGCTCTATGCTTTTAAGGTTAAAAAAGACATGTCTAAAAGTTTAGTGTTGGAGTTGGAACAAGCCGAAAACACCAACCAAACATATGAATATAGTAGATTTACTAAAAGACAAGCTGCAGGATTAGCGTTAATTGTTGGCACGATTGCACTAAATGTTTTTGGTATTTTCAAATTTTCGTGGTCTTTTAATGAAATGAGTGCCAATTTTTTATTAGCAGGTTTGCTTGCTGGTTTGATAGGTGGTTTAGGTATCAATGGGACATTTGATGCTTTGATAGAAGGAATGAAAGATATTTTATTTGGTGCCATGATTGTTGGTTTTGCCAAAGGTATTATCGTAATTTTAGAGAACGGGAAAGTTATCGACACTATAGTTCACGGCATGTCTTCGATATTATCTGATGTACCAGCATCATTAGTCATTATCGTTATGTTTGTCTTTCAATTTTTCTTGAACTTCTTTATTCCATCAGGCTCGGGCCAAGCATTAACTACGATGCCACTGATGGTGCCAATTGCAGATTTATTAGATATCAATCGTCAAATGACAGTATTAGCATTCCAATATGGTGATGCTATTAGTAATATTCTATTTCCGACATCCGCAATATTAATGGGAGCATTAGCTGTAGCTAAGATTAGTTATGTGCAATGGTTGAAGTTCGCATGGAAAGTCATTGTGTTATGGGTATTTATTTGTATTGCTGCCATGTCGATTGCGTTAATGTTAAATTATTAAATTTAGTAATGAAATATTTTAATAAAATGAGTACAATGATATTGTGCTAAAACTGAATTCATTGTATACTATTAACAAATTTATCGAAACGCGTGTTACTGGTAAGGCAGGCATGAGCAAAATGAAACTATACTATTACAGTTTAGTTTTGTTTGCTCATGCCTTTTTTGTTTTCGATAATGTTTACTCGAAGGGATGTTAGTAGGTTATGTTTATACGATTTTTCGGACAATTGCAACGTATCGGTAAAGCTTTGATGTTACCTGTTGCGATATTGCCGGCTGCGGGTATTTTACTCGCATTGGGAAATGCAATGCACAATGCACAACTTGTCGCAATAGCACCTTGGTTAGAACATGAAGTATTTGTTATTATTTCATCTATTATGGAATCCGCAGGACAAATTATCTTTGATAATTTACCACTTCTTTTTGCTGTAGGGACAGCTTTAGGTTTAGCGGGTGGAGACGGTGTAGCAGCATTAGCTGCGCTAGTTGGTTATTTAATTATGAATGCAACTATGGGTAAAGTTATGAATATTACTATCGATGATATTTTTAGTTATGCTGATGGTGCTAAAACACTGAGTCAAGCAGCGAAAGAGCCAGAGAATGTATTGATATTAGGCATTCCAACTCTACAAACAGGAGTGTTTGGTGGTATTATCATGGGGGCTCTAGCAGCATGGTGCTATAATAAGTTTTATAATATAACGTTACCTGCCTTTTTAGGATTTTTTGCCGGTAAACGTTTTGTGCCAATTATTACTTCAGTTGTAGCGATTGTAACGGGTGTACTATTAAGCTTTGTATGGCCACCGATTCAAGAGGGATTAAATCAATTATCCAATTTCTTATTAAATAAAAATTTAACATTAACAACTTTTATTTTTGGGATTATTGAACGTTCTTTAATTCCATTCGGTTTACATCATATCTTTTATGCTCCGTTTTGGTTTGAGTTTGGTCAGTACGTCAGCCATAGCGGTGAATTAGTACAAGGAGATCAACGTATTTGGATGGCACAAATGAAAGATGGCGTAGAATTTACAGCGGGTGCATTTACTACCGGTAAGTATCCATTTATGATGTTTGGTTTGCCAGCTGCAGCGTATGCGATTTATCGTAACGCAAAACCTGAACGCAAAAAAATTGTAGGTGGCTTAATGTTATCTGCTGGTTTAACATCATTTTTAACTGGTATCACTGAACCATTAGAATTTTCATTTTTATTTGTGGCTCCATTATTATATGTAGTCCATGTGTTGCTTGCAGGGTCATCATTTTTAGTTATGCATTTATTAGATGTCAAAATTGGTATGACATTTTCTGGTGGATTTATTGATTATATTTTATATGGTTTATTAAACTGGGATCGTACCAATGCCCTATTAGTTATTCCAGTAGGTATTGTATATGCAATAATTTATTATTTCTTATTTAGTTTTGTTATTAAACGATTTAAATTAAAAACACCTGGACGTGAAGATGAAGAAACAGAAACAAAAGATTCATCAGTAGCTTCATTACCATTTGATGTGTTGAACGCAATGGGTGGTAAAAAGAATATCAAACATTTGGATGCATGTATTACACGTTTACGAGTTGAAGTCAACGAAAAAAGTAGTGTCGATGTGGCTGCCTTAAAAGCTCTCGGTGCTTCAGGCGTGTTAGAAGTAGGTAATAATATGCAAGCTATCTTCGGGCCGAAGTCTGATCAAATTAAACATGATATACTCCGTATCATGAGTGGTGAAATTACCAAACCTAGTGAAACGACAGTGGTAGAAGATGATACTGCCGTCCCAACGACTAATAGTACAGAGACACTCATTAGCGCACCTGGTAACGGTGAAATTATGCCTCTAACAGCAGTGCCTGACCAAGTTTTTGCAGATAAATTAATGGGAGATGGTATAGCTTTTGTCCCTAAAGATGATGTGATAGTTTCACCTATTACTGGAACTGTAAAAACAATATTCCCGACACTTCATGCCATTGGTTTAGAAACGCCAGAAGGTTTAGAAGTTTTAATTCATATAGGTATAGATACAGTGAAGTTAGAAGGACAAGGCTTTGAGAGTTTAGTAACGACTGATGACAATGTAGAAGTGGGACAACCATTGATCAAAATAGATTTAGATTATATTCAAGCGCATGCACCAAGTATTATTACGCCTATTGTAATTACAAACTTAACAAACCAAACGTTAACTATAAAATCTGCACAACCTGTTACAGTTGGGCAAACTATTATAACGGTTAATGATAATGCGTAACTATCTTTTAAATATGTAAAAAATATTAATATAGATAAAAGGGAGTGGGACAGAAATCTGATTTTGAAAAAATGATTTCGTCGTCCCACCCCGGCAAGGATGACTAGCGTTGAAAAAAGCTCGGTTTGAAGCGTATTTTCAATGCAGTCAGCTACTGCCAATATTAAAAGAGGTTGGAACAAATCAATGAACTGCACCCAGTCAAGTAGACAAGTAAATAATTAAAAAATTGGTTATCTTTCTAAAAATGCTGTGTTTAGTTTATTAGATGAGAATATAGACAACGAATTATAATTTGTAAATGGTGTGTAGAAAAACTATGAGCGGAATTAATGTGTATTTATAGTTACGATGTTATGGTAGGTACAAATTGTATACTGATAGTAAAAATATTTATTAAATAGAAGCAAACTATAATAGGTTAGACGCTTACTTAATGAAATTGAACTGTAATGTGATTTAAATAAAGGTAAAATGTAAGATTAATCAAGCGTTGATGTTAGGGGTGTTAAAGGTGTCTATAACTAGAGGAATAAATCATATTGGTTTGACAGTACCTAATATTGATGATGCGACACGTTTTTTTACTGATGCATTAGAAGGACAAATCGCATATGATAGCCAAACAAAATTAGAACCACCAAGAGATGGAAATTTTGTGGAACATGTGCTTGGGTTAACACCGGGTGCTCAAATTGTCAAAAAACGTATGATGGTTTTTGGTAATGGACCTAATATTGAAATGTTCGAGTTTGAAAATGCGCAACAGCAACCAGCACAGCGATTACAAGATATCGGTTTTACACATATTTCATTTTATGTTGATAATTTTGAAGCTGCATTGCAACGTGTAAAAAAAGCGGGAGGACAGCCTATTTCTGAACCTCATAGCAATACTAAATACGAAGACACAGCAGATAATCAAACTGTGTACATTAAAACTCCATGGGGGAGTTTGATAGAATTACAAACAGTGCCTCATGGATATTATTACCCGGGTAATAGTGAACGTGCTGTATTTATTCCAAAGTCGCAAAAGACTTATGACTAAAGTGAGATGTCATAACTTATTTTGAAAAAATCCGCTGCGCTGAAAGCATATGTGAATTGTACCGTAAGTCATGAATGTTTCACAAAATATAGCTGACAAAAGAAGGTGTAAGCAATGACGATAAATTTAAATTCAGTTACAGCATTTTATCAATTTATAAATAACCATGAAATTGCTGTAGTACATGTAATGAGAGACAATTGTAGTGTTTGTCATGCAGTGCTACCTCAAATAGAAGGTGTAGTTAGTGAATATCCCAATGTCGCTTTTGGTGTCATTAATCAAAGTGAAGTTGAAGCTATAGCAGGAGAACTTACAATATTTACAGTACCTGTAGATTTGATTTTTTTAAATGGCAAAGAAATGCATCGTCAAGGCAGATTCATTGATATGCAACAATTTGAAAAGCAATTATCTTTAATGTATAACAGTTTAGAGCATTAGAGAAAGTGTTATAATCATTTTTATTTTTTACAAAATTCAAACTATGTGTATATAGTGTAGGGACTAGGACAAAATAGATTCGTTCTAGTCTCTTTTCATATTGGCAGTAGGTGAATGCATTGAAAATGCGCTTCAAATCAAGCTTTTTACAATACTAGTCATCCTTGCCGGGGTGGGACGACGAAATCATTTT
>ERZ1023396.159-NODE-159-length-20072-cov-127.501873_pt1 | contig 20072 bp, 18 predicted proteins | sample MGYA00380504_ERZ1023396 | MGnify/ENA primary metagenome ERZ1023396 (study PRJEB33173, sample SAMEA4830410) | metagenome | study: EMG produced TPA metagenomics assembly of the PRJEB25223 data set...
AAGCGAGCATATTTTACCATTTTTTATGGTATTTAAAAATAAAAATGTGAATAATAATGATTATTTTGTCAAAAATTAGTATCTGATGAAAAAGTTGTTCATGGTTTTGCCCATCATTAGTCACAAGTTTACAATTGATAATAATTATTGACAATTATTTTACAAATCATCTATGAAATACCACAGACATCTGGATAAATATCCGTAAAATACGAAACCTGTTTGCACACTGTGATTATGACACTAAAATCAAACAAGCATTGAGATTAACAAAGTCATCATCATAGAACAAACAGAGCGTTGTGCCTATTTGCCATTGGGCAAAAGGCATTTAACCCACTTGTGATTGATGGTTATCACGACACAGTTATTTATAACGATAAACATGAATTACAATGATAATAATTAGGAAACTACTATGAAAAATTTAACCAATAAACTGTTGGCTGGCGTGCTAAGTGCTGCTGTTTTGTTGCCTGCCGTTGGTATCTCTACTACCGCAGTTGCTAACGACCGTATTAAAGCACAAGTTTATGGCGATGTCAATTTTAACCAAAATCGTCAAAAAGCCATTCAAATGCTTGCTGCTCGTGGCTATCAAGTTACTGATATAGATGTTGATGACTTTTTGGGTAAGGGTGTCTTTGAAGTAGAAGCCCGTAAAAACGGTCTTGAGTATGACATCGTACTTGAATACCCATCACTTAAAATCATCAAAGAGCAGCGTGATTACTAATAAATTAATTGCTAATAAATTAATGACTAATCATGAATGATGACCGCTAAGAGCATCACTTAGCGATGATAAAATAAAGCCCTCATGGTAAATGGGGGCTTTATTCATTGGTTGATTGGGCATTGGTTGGTTGGGTTTTGGCATGCCAAAATCACATCAAAGCCACTGGTTAAAACTTCATTTCAAGTGCCAATTGGTAATTGCGTCCAGGAGCGGCATAGCGACCATAATGCTTATCTTGGCTAAGTCCTGTATGCTGATTGACCGCCCCTTCTGCTGTTTGGCGTAAAGATTCCCAAGTGGTGTAATAGGTATCAAATACATTATACACGCCAGCACGCAAGGTAAAGTTATCTTTTATGTTCACATAACCTGACAAATCAAGTGTTCGCCACGGCGTGGATTTTGCTTTGGTGGCTTGTTTTGTTTGAATGTTGCCATTACCTAAGTTCTTATCCGCCACAATCTCGCTTGGATTTTTGGCATCAGAGTGGGTAAACATGGCATTTGCTCCCCATTTTTGGCTTGGGGCATCATAGCCAAGCCCCACCACATAACGAGATGGCTGAATGGCATCAAACAGCATGTTTGTTCCTGCCAAAGTTGGGTTTAAGGTTTTTCCTTTAACATCAACTTTGTTATAAGCCAGTGTTGAGTATAGTCCATAGGGAATGCGACTATTGACAGCGTTTAGGTCAAGTCTGCCAAGAATGTTAATGCCTGTCAAATCAGCATCTTGTCCATTATGAAAGCCCAAATCACCTTTACCACGCTGTTTGCCTGCATCAGCACCTTGGGTTAGGGTTCTAATCTCTTCACTTTTACCAACAATCAAATCGGTATAGCGATTTTTAAAATAACTAATCTCAAGGCTGCCTAAGTGGTTATATAAAGTCGCTCCGATTTCTTGGTTAAAGGATTTTTCAGGTTTTAGCTTGGTTTGATGGACAGTCTGCTGACAAATGTACCAAAGACCCTTACAGCCATGTTGCGTGCCTTTACCGATGGTTACGCCAAAGCGTTCGCCATACATTTCAGAAAAACTTGGCATGCGAAAGCCTTGCGAGCTTCTATAAGCGATGTCTAGCCAGTTGGTGGGCTTAACCACCACGCCAAAATTCCAAGACAGCTGGTTGCTGGCACTGTTGTCCACCAAAGGCACATCAGATTTGTGTTTGATTCTGTCATAGCGAGCACCCAACCCCAAATCAATATATTTATTGATGGTCATGTTGTCTTTTAAAGCGATGAAATAATTATTACCGCTGATGTGGCGAGTGGTTGAGCAATCAGCATAGCTGTTGGTCTCGCTATATTTACATTTGTCATCTTTGACCACAGTCGCTTGATTTGGCTCATAGATATTATCCGTGCCTTTATTGGCATTTTGTCGGCTGTTGTTATTGCTCCAATCCGCCCATTGGGTACGCAACTCTGCATAAGCATCAAAGCCCAGTCTGTCTATCTTGTCGTATGTTTCTTGCCCCAAACTTTGTTTGATTTTCTCAAAGGGTTTTAGGGTACTGTTGGGGTTTTGTTTATCATATTGGTCAATGACGGCTTGATAATCAATCTTATCGGTATTGGTTTGGTTGTATTGCTCTATACCTTGCTTGATGGCAAAGTTTTGATAAGTGCTGTTTTTGGCGTTACAAGCCTGTGGATGGTCATGACCATAACCATAAGCATCAAGGCAAATGGGTCTGTTGTTTGAACCTAAAATGGGCTTAAACTTATCTGGCAAAGGGTTACTTGGTGGGGTGTAATCAAGTTTTTGATAAGATTGATGGGTTGCCAAACGATAATCTTCACGGCTAAGGCTTGAATTGAATTTATCATAGCCAACTTGCAGGTTGATGTGATGATGCGTACTGCCCAACGCCAGTTTTTTGTTAAAGACGGCTTTGATTAAATTGTGCTGTTCTTTGTAGGCGTTGTTATCCACCTCTTTTACCGAAAAAGGTTTATTGACATCAGGCGTACAATTTTTGTCAATGTGCGGATAGGTTGAACAGTGCGTGTTGGTCAGCTGGCTGCGTAGCGTAATGTCTTGCTTGTCATAAGACACACGCACATCATCAAACCATTTATTTTCACCTTTGCTGTCATAAACATATTCAAGCCCTAGGCGGTCTTTTTGGTGTTTTTCGTCATAAAATACGCCATGAGCATAGTTGATGCCATAACCTGAATTTGCCCCAATGGCATCACGAATGCGTTCACCAAGGTTATTGCCTTGATAATAGCCATTGGCTCGGGCATGGTTGCTGAGCCTTGATTTTTCAATGTCATGAACCGTCAGATAAGCAGGCACGGTTTTATCTTGCATGGCATAGTTTTGTTTGGTGATTTCATACACACCACCAACATAGTGCTTATCGTTTAGCTGATAGCCTGGGCGAAGCAGTAAGGATTTACTGTCTTGGGTGAGTGGGTTTGGGATAAGGCGGTTAGGACCTGTATAATCTTTGACATCTACCTTATCACGCACATTGGTTGGCTTGGCTTGGAGTTTGGTTTGACCGCCAGCAGCACACGCTTCATAATCACCATTGGCACATTCATTTGCCATTAAAAATGTGTGGTTATTTGGGTCAGTGGTTGCCACCGCTCTATCAAAACTTTGGCTGCCCTGATAGGCATCATCATGTGCCTTGTATTCTTGACCACGGCGGTCGGTATAGATGACAAGACCGCTAAAAGCACCTGCCTTGCCTGCTGCTGCCACAGAATTAACCCATGCGTTATTTTTACTGGCATAGGCGGTTTTGGTCTGCACGCCCCAATCTTTACCATCTTTGATGATGTCATCGGCGGTTTTGGTAACAAATGCCACAGAGCCAGATAATGCCCCAGAGCCATGTTCACTTGAATTTGCACCTTTACTGATCTCAATGGAGCGGACATTTTCGTATTCTATTTCGTTGATTGCCCCACCTGCGGCATAATTTTTGCCTGCCACAGGACCTTGTAGGGCATAGTGCTGGGCTTGATTGATGCCATCAACCAATACCGCCACACGATTTTTATCCATACCACGAATAGAATAGCCCGAGCTTGCCCCACGACCTTGCTCAACCACAGCAATGCCAGGGTCATAGCGTGTTAAGTCTCGAATGTTTAGTACTTGTTCTTTATTGATGGTCTCAGCAGTTTTGACCACCTTGCCAAGCCCTGTAACTTCGTTGGCTTTACGGGCGTTTTTCTTCGCTGTTACGACAGTTTCATCCAAGACAACAACAAGGTTTGTCTTATCTGTTGCCTCCGCCTTATCGGCCGTTGTGTTTGCCAGTGCCACCTGCGTGATGTTAAGCAGACCCAAAGACAAGGCACTAAGTTTTAATACTTGTTTGGATTTTTTGGATTTGTTGTTTTGTTTTGATTGATTCATCAATGACCACCTATTGGCTTTTGCACTTGGATACATCAATACACCCCCAATCAATCACAAGGCAGGCATCAAATTGAAGATACCAAAAATGTGTATGAAGTGTATCGTCTTTGAAAACTTATTTTTTACCAAAACAACCATTTGCTTGCTAAAACCACCCAACCAAAGTGATTGATTTTTGATTTTGGTTATTTTGGTTTAAAGTTTGTAAAAATAAGTAAAATTATAATACAAATACAAGTGATAAACAAGCGATAATACTAACCATTTGTATCCATTCTAGAAGATATAAAAATCAAGAATCCCACATTTGTTTATCCAAAACCCCCTCTTGTTTGGCGACGGTTGCAACCCCTGTGATGTCACCCACGACATTTAAGGCGGTGCGACCCATGTCAAGCAAGGCATCAATGCCTAAAATCATGCCATAGGCAATCGCCACCGCAGAGCCAGCCTCCACAGGCAAACCAATGGATTCTAGCACCATAAGTAGCATAATCGCCCCAGCCCCCGGTACACCTGCTGTGCCAATTGCACCCAGTATGGCGGTCATGGTGATGGTCAGCATTTGTGAGCCATCAAGCGGCACACCCACCGCATTGGCGATAAAAATGGCACACACACCCAGATATACCGTTGTGCCATCCATGTTCATCGTAGAACCAACAGGCAAACCAAAGCTATAAATGTTTTTGGGAATGCCCATATTTTGTGATGCTTGGATAGATACAGGTAAGGTTGCCCCTGATGAGCGAGTAACAAAGGCGGTGATAAAAGCAGGGCGAACCTTTTTTAAAAAAATAAGTGGAGACAGTCTCATTAGGGCACAAATCACACAGTATACAAGGGCAATTTGCAAGGCAAAACCAACATAAACGGTTGCTGTAACACTGGCAAGCGAACCAAAAGCGGTTGCCCCATTTTTTGAAAAAACGATAAAAATTAGGGCAAAAACACCAATCGGAGCGTACTGCATGACCCAACCGACAATCCTAAACATTGCATGGCTGACCCCATCTACAAAATAAAATACCGCATCCGAGCTTTTTTTGACATTGTCATCATCGCTATCACGTCCAAAGGCAAGGGCGATACCAAATATCAGACAAAAGAAAATCATGGGCAACACTTGACCGCTGCTGATCACGCCGATGGGGTTGGTTGGGACAATTTCAAGCAAAATTTGGAGCATGCTTGGAGCTTGGGCAGTTTTGCCTTCGGTTGTGGTGTCAGCGATGAGTTCTAGCCCCATACCAGGGTTAAAAAGCCGGCCCACACCAAGACCGATGATGATGGCAAAAGCAGAGGTTATGGTATAATAAATCAGCGTTTTTATGCCGATACGCCCAAGTTGGGCAGGCGTGATTGAGCTTGCCCCTACGACGAGCGTGGAGGCAATGACGGGGATGACAATCATTTTTAACAGACGAATGAAAAGCTCACCAATGGGCGATAAAATACTGATGGCGGTTTGGGCATTTTGAAAAATAATACCACAAATTGAACCTAGAATTAGACCGATGAGAATTCTTAATAATAAGTTTGGTTTAAAATACCATGAAAAAAGTTTTGACATAACCAGTCCTATGATGTGCAAAAGCATAATTTTTAACAAAAAACACACTATTTTAACACAAATCAACAAAATCATTTTATTCTTTGTTAAAATAAGATTTTTGGAATAATGACATGGCACTCACCTTTCACCTTATATTCCTGCTATTTTTTGTGGCACTGATGGCAGGGTTTATTGATGCCATGGCAGGCGGCGGCGGACTTTTGACCATTCCTGCGCTGCTTTTGACGGGCATGAATCCTGTATCGGTGCTTGCTACTAATAAGTTGCAGGCTTGTGCAGGGTCATTTTCAGCAAGTGTTACCATGATAAAAAAGGGGCTCATTCACCCTAAGATGATGAAGACTGCCCTTATTGTGGCATTCATGGCATCAGGGATGGGGGCGGTACTGGTGCAATTGTCTCCCCCTGATTTTTTGCAAAAGGCTTTGCCCTTTGTCATTGGGGCGGTTGGGGTGTATACGCTGTTTAGCCCCAATTTGGGTAAACTTGAAACCACGCCCAAAATGAGCCAAACACTCTATGAGCGAACAATTGCTCCGCTTATTGGGCTGTACGACGGTTATTTTGGGCCAGGAACAGGAACGTTTTTTAGTCTATCACAGGTAGTACTGCGTGGACGTGATTTGGTGCAAGCAACCGCACGAGCCAAATTATTAAATTTTGCCACTAACATTGCATCACTGATTTTCTTTATTTTGGGTGGTCAAGTGGTGTGGGTTTTGGGGCTTGTCATGATGGTAGGGCAACTCATTGGTGCGTATTTGGGTTCGCACATGGTTGTCAAAGGGGGTGCAAAACTTATTCGCCCTGTGATTGTGGTGGTGTGCTTTTGTATGGTGGCAAAATTGGTGTGGGGGTGATTTGTTCATCTTGTAATTTTTATAGCAGATTGTATCAGCAAAAAGCAAACTGACCAAATCGGTTTACAAGGTAAGTTGGTTTGACATGCTAAAAACAGCCATCGTTTTGACAAGTTTTTTGTCAAGGTGTGTCAAGGTGTGTAATATGTGGTACAATAACCCATTTAGTTTAGTTACAAAACTGCCATGACCTGCCCCAATATCTTACTTGCCATTACAGGCGGTATCTCCGCCTATAAATCTGCCGTCCTTGCTCGTTTACTGATAAAAGCAGGTTGCACTGTGCGTGTGATGATGACGGATGGGGCGTGTGAATTTATCACCCCTTTGACTTTGCAGGCCTTGACAGGCAACGAAGTTCACACCAAGCTACTGGACGATGAAGCTGAACGTGGTATGGGACATATTGAGCTTGCCAAATGGGCGGACATGGTCGTCATCGCCCCTGCCAGTGCCAACACCATTGGCAGGCTTGCTGGCGGTTTGGCGGACAACCTTGTAACCACCGTCGCACTTGCTACAACAGCTCCCATTGTCATCGTCCCTGCCATGAATCAGGCGATGTATGCTCATGCCATCGTACAGGATAACCTTACCAAACTTACCCGTTTTGGCTACACCGTGCTGACCCCTGACAGTGGCGAACAGGCGTGCGGTGATGTGGGGGCAGGGCGATTACCTGAACCTGATGACTTGTGCGAGCGGATTTTAACTTTGCTTGCCAAAAGCCAAACCCCCCAATCTTTGCGTGGCAAAAAAGTCATCATCACCGCAGGGGCAACCGTTGAAGCCATTGACCCTGTGCGATTTTTGTCCAACCATTCCACAGGAAAAATGGGTTTTGCCATTGCAAAAGCGTGCATGAATGCAGGGGCGGATGTTACCATAGTTGCAGGGCGTGGTGTGCATCTGCCTACCCCTTTTGGGGCAAAACGCATCACAGTTACCACCGCTGATGACATGCTAAGTGCTTGCCAGTTGGTCATGACCGATGATGGTGATAGTATTTTTATTGCCACCGCTGCCGTCGCCGATTATAAAGTTGCCAACATCGCCTCCCAAAAAATCAAAAAAACCTCTAACCAAGATGATTTAACCTTAGCACTTATCAAAAACCCCGACATTTTAGCAACGATAAGCCACACTTTTCCAAATGCTGTCATGGTAGGCTTTGCCGCTGAAACACAGGACAGTGAAAATTACGCCCATGCCAAACTTATCGCTAAAAATTTGGACATGATAGCTGTCAATGACGTGTCAGATAAAAGCATTGGCTTTGGTTCAGATGATAACGCCATGACGGTATTTTTTGCCAAGCACTATGGTATGGATAAAATGGTGTTGGATAAGGCAAGTAAAGAGAGCATCGCCAAAAGTTTGGTTGAATGTGTGGCACGAATTATTTAGCATCATTGATTTTGCTGATGATTTACGTTAATATGGTTTTAATGCCATTCATGTTATTTAACTGATGATTTTTTGATTTTTTACTAAATAGGAAAATATGATGATAAGTCAAGAGCTTGCCCATAAATTACTGACCAAAAACCCATATTTTAACGTCTCAGGTCTTAGCTCATCGGAGGCTAACTACATCTGTGAACGTATCAAAGAAACGCTAAAACCCATCCAAGATGAGGTTAATAATCTTGAAACGCATACATCCAGCCTTGATGGTGAGGCGTTAGATAATTTTAAAAAGGTCAATGATATTGATACCAAACTTGCCAACATTGGTCATCTATACGCCATTTCTGCCTTTTTTAGAAGTGCCATCAAAGAAAAAGACAGACGTCTTGACATACTCAATACCAAAATCAAACAAGTAAGAGATGAACAGGAGCGTCTGTTAGAAGAGATTGACATGGAAGAGTTGGGGGCTTTATTAAATGTAGATATGGAAGATTATTTGCTTACTTTACCTTTATCGGATGTGATTATTTATAAAACGGCCGAAGCCCGAGCATCTCATATTGGCAAATTCATTCATAATTTTGATAAAATCCGCACAAGCCTGAACAAAAAAGAACGCATCAGTTTTAAAGAAGTGGGCGAGCAGGTATTTAAAATTCACCACACGCCTTTATATGACTTAGATGAATTACAAAAATTACAAAACTATCTATTGGCCGAACACAGAGAGCATGAAAGCACAGTCAATGCCTATAAAGCTAAATTCCGTGAATTTCAAAATAAATCCCTTGTAGCCTATGAAGAGGAATATAACAAACGCTTCCATGAACGGCAAATTTTATTAAATGAAAGGGTTAATATTCAAACCCAAAAACTCATTAGCATAAAAAACGAGATTGCCAATTTTAAAATCATCATCCCTAACGAATTTAAATCCATCATTGATGAACTATTAACCATCAAGCCATTATAATCAATTTTGGGGGAATGGGTTTTGACCTATAAAACCCATATCACCCAAAAACCAAAGTAGCACAAGGCGTTATTTATTGGCATTTTGCCTTAGCATTAAAAACACAATGAATTCAAAATTCATTCATCAAACCGTCGCCCTATTTTTATCCTAAGAGTTTACCAATTTTTTTAAAATTGGCATTTTAGGACCTTATCTTTGGCTTTGACTTAATAAAAATAGGGGTCTTTGCTTTTGATTTGGGTTTTGCCTGCGTGTCTTGTGCTGCTTTATCTTTTTTGATTTTGGCGATTTCTTGTATCTGATTTTTGTATCTTGTCAATAATCCTACAAATAGCCCCACAAACAACGTCATCATGATAAAAATCTTGTCTTTTTAAAAAATGATTTGGCAATTTGACAAAAATGGTGTATTTTATGCGTAATATTTGCTTACATTTATGTCTGTGATTTTGCCTAACTTTTTAGCAATCTGACGCAGTTTCTGCATTTTATTTTAGATATTAAGGAAGAGCCATGCAAAATTTTAGCATCCCATCCGACCGCCCTTGGATAAAAACTTACGCCAATCATGGACTTGATATTAACGTCAAGGTGCCAGATGGTGTCAATTCATTACTTGACAGTTTTGAGCATAATTTTGCCAAACACGGCAATAAAATCGCCCTAACGTGTATGGGGGTGTCTATTAGCTATCGTGAACTTGATACATATAGCCGTCAGATTGCCAGTTATTTGCAGTCGCTAGGGTTGGTCAAGGGCGATAAAGTGGCGGTGATGATGCCAAATATTTTACAGTATCCGATTGCGATGATGGGCATTGTGCGAGCAGGTCTCACCCTTGTCAATGTTAATCCGCTATACACACCACATGAGCTAGAACACCAGCTAAATGACAGTGGGGCAAAGGCGTTGTTTATCGTTGAAAACTTTGCTCATACTTTTGAGAAAGTCAAAAACAAAGCTCAGGTGAAGCACATCATCGTAGCAAGCATTGGCGATATGATGGGACTAAAAGGCATTTTGGTCAATTTGGTTGTCCGCCATGTCAAAAAAATGGTACCAAGCTGGAACATTCCTAATGCTGTAAGTTTTAAAGACGCACTAACAGCAGTGTCAGCAAGTCGCTATGTCCGCCCCGAACTGTCGCTTGATGACATTGCAGTATTGCAATACACAGGCGGTACAACAGGCGTGGCAAAGGGGGCGATGCTTACCCATAAAAACCTCATCATTAACGTTGAGCAGTGCATGACATTCATTCATAAGGTATTTCCTGCCGATGAGGACTTGACAGGCAAATACATTGCCACAGCGTTGCCTTTGTATCATATTTTTTCATTTACGGTGTCTATGGTTGGCTTTAAGATGGGCTTTGGCTTGCTACTTATCACCAACGCCCGTGATTTTGACGCCTTAACCAAAGATTTTGCCAAGTACCGCCCTGTGTTTTTCCCTGCGGTCAATACCTTATTTAATGCCCTTGCTAACCATAAAGGCTTTAAAAATATTGACCATTCAAACCTACGTTTGTCGCTTGGTGGTGGCATGTCGGTGCTATCAAGCACAGCAGAGGCGTGGGAGAGACTCACGGGTAATTACATCGTTGAGGGCTATGGATTGTCTGAGACATCGCCTGTTGCCACAATAAATCCCCCAGGCAGTTATACAGGTAAAATTGGCATTCCCTTCCCCAATACCGATGTGATTTTACTGGATGATGATGGTAAAGAGGTGGCATTTGGTGAGCCAGGAGAGATTGCTATTAAAGGCCCTCAGGTCATGAAAGGGTACTACAATCGCCCTGATGAGACCGAAAAATCCATGACACAAGACGGCTACTTTAAAACAGGTGATATTGGCATAATGGATGAGCAGGGCTTTGTTAAAATCGTTGACCGAAAAAAAGACATGATTTTGGTGTCAGGTTTTAATGTTTACCCCAATGAGGTGGAGGGGGTTATTAGTGCTCATCCCAAAGTGCTAGAATGTGGTGTGATTGGCGTGCCTGATGAGCACAGTGGCGAGCTTGTTAAAGCCTATGTGGTCAAAAAAGACGACAGCCTAACGGACAAAGAGGTCATTGCATGGGCAAAAGAGAATTTGACAGGTTATAAACGCCCTAAATATGTGGCTTTTGTCAGCGAATTGCCAAAATCCAACGTAGGTAAAATCTTGCGTAAGGATTTACGTCAATTAGAAGAAAGCAAAAAATAGAAGCAAGCAAAAAAGCATAATTACAAGCTCTTAGCTTTTAAAACCGTCCAATCTGGGTGTCGCCAATGGGGATATGTTGGGTTGGATGGTTTTGTTTTTGGTCAAAAACTGTTACAATAACCCACATTCATTCATCACCACATCACCACAAGGCAAATCATGCGACACAACAACCGTGAGTTATCTCAATTACGCCCCATCAGCTTTATCCGTAACCATACCAAACATGCCGAAGGGTCGGTGTTGGTGTGTTATGGTGATACCAAAGTATTGTGTAACGTCAGCATAGAGCAGGGCGTACCACGTTGGTTAAAAGGTCAGGGTCAAGGCTGGCTGACTGCCGAATATGGTATGCTCCCACGAGCCACAGGCACACGCACCCAACGTGAGGCCACTAAGGGTAAGCAATCAGGACGCACCCAAGAGATACAGCGTCTCATCGGTCGTTCACTGCGTGCCATGCTTGATTTGTCAAAAATTGGTGAGCATACCATTTATGTAGACTGTGATGTCATACAGGCAGATGGTGGCACACGTACAGCAAGTATTACAGGTTCAGCGGTGGCACTCATGGATGCCTTAGAAAACCTACAACGAAACAAAAAACTCACCACAGACCCACTCATCGGACTGGTGGGGGCAGTGTCGGTTGGTATCAAGGATGGGAGAGTGTATTTGGATTTGGATTATGATGAGGATTCAACGTGTGATACTGATTTGAATGTAGTCATGACACAGGCAGGCGGATTTATTGAGATTCAAGGTACAGCAGAGGATAAGCATTTTACCCGTGAACAGGCAAATGCCATGCTTGACCTTGCCCAGTCTGGGATTGAGGAGATTTTTGAATTGCAAAAACAAGCGTTGGGCTGGTAATGCTAAAAGTCATTGATGATGGCGTGTCTATCACGCTAAGTGGCACAGACACCAACCCCATCTTTGTTATGGCAGGGGTGTTGGTCGTGCTGGCGGTGGTTGTGGCAGTGGTTGCCATGATGGCATCTGTGAAAGTGACCATTGCGACGATGGCAGTGTTTGCGGTACTCATTTTTGGCTTTAATGTTTATAAAGACCGCCTAAAATATCAAAGTCGCATTGCCACAGGGGTGATTATCATCAAAAATCGCGCCTTTATCACACAAGGACACACCGTAAAACTTAGCGAGAACGCCAGTATTGAACTGATAAATGATGCGTTGGTAATCACTGATTTGGGCAGAAGTTGGCATGTCCTAGGCTTTGATGATGACAAAGAACGTCATGTCGCCAAATCAGTGTTAGAGGGCAGGGCATTACAAAAGCAAGAGCAAGCGATACGAATTTTATAAAACCACATAAACCAAAAAGCCCAACAGATGTTGGGCTTTATGTCCGACTACACCTCTCATTGCTCACTGGCATCGGTGGCGGTCTCGGTGCTGTTTTTTTGCTTTTCAAGTTCAGCGATTTGGGCTTCTAGTAGAGCGATTTGTTCGGCTTTGGCAGTGGTCAAATCTTCCATTAGGGTAAGTTGGTCTTGGATGAGCTTTTCTTGTTCAGCGATTTGGGCATCTTTATCTGTCAGGCGGTCAATCTCTTCTTTGATGAGTGTGGGGTCGGTTGGAATTGTGGCATTTAAAATCTCATCAGGATCAACCACAGGTTTGATGGTTGGCAAGATACTGTCAGTGGCATCAATATGTTCAATGTTTTGGTTCTGAGTTTCTACTTGTTCTGGCTCTGGTGTGGTGGTAGGCGTGGGTGTACTAACGGCAGGAGTTAAAGCATGGTGATGGTCAATGCTTTCATCATTGCCGCCGATTACCATGTAGAGCATTACACCAATTAATGCCAAAATAATCACACCGCCCAAGATGATTGTGTTGAGCTTCTTAGAGTTTCCCAGCAGTTTTGTCAAGTCATCTGTACCGCCAGCTTTGGCAGGTTTGGGTCTTTTTGATGGTTTTGGTAAGTCCTTTTTGCCAAATAGACCGCTTGCCCCTTTTTTGGTGGGTTTTTCTGTGGCTTTTATGCCAGTACCAACAGCAGAACCAGCGGTAATTGGTGCATTGCTCACACCTGTGGTGTCAGGTTCTGGGTTTGGTGTGGAGTTTTGTTGTAGAGTCTCTGGTTGGGTAGAGTCATCGGCCAAGTTAGCGACGTTACTCAAATCAACGCCATCATTTGTGTTTGTGCTAAGGTGCAGGTCGGATAAAGTAACCGAATTTGCGTCCAATTCATCTAATTTGGAGTGTGGCTCGCTTTTTGGTGTCTGTTCATCAGTTGATGGCGTGGGGTTGGATGCGTCATCAAAATTAGTGTTTAAAAATTCATCATCAAAATTAATCTCATTTGGGTCTTTTTTTTCTGACATGGTAAACCTATCTTATTGGCTAAATTGGGCTGATGGTGGCTGATGTCTATCATCTAAGAGCCAACCCAGCCGTGATACAATATATATACAATATTGATACAAGCTAGAATACATTGGATTGGTGATGCTGATTGACACTTGCCAACAAATGACAAATATTGCTGTACTATATCAAAATTTACAAAAATTTTCAGCTTTTTACAACAAAATTAAGAAAAAAACACAATTTTTGGCATGCTTGATGGTTATTTGATAAAACGCACCACTCCCACACCATCTGTCATCCCGCCCTCGGTGGTGGCTTGGATTTTGGGTAGGTCGTCAGCGGTGGGTCGACGTGCTGTGTATTGGCACGCTATGCACTCAATATATTCGTCAGGCCAGGGGGTGAAAATCTGCACCTGTACGGTGGTGTCGGTCGCTTGGCACTGAGTGCATTTGACTCCTGCCAGAAATTGACGTTTGGGGCGGATGGATTGATATCTCATGTGTATGCTCAATAAAAACAGGGGTAAATTTTACCCCCATTTGTTGCCTTGTGCAAGTTTAGTTGTTTTTGTTATTTGACAAATCCACTATGACGTAGTAATGCCCCCATGTCAGCGTCCCGCCCCATAAAGGCAACAAAGTTGTCTTTGGCAGTACGAGAGGCACCCATTTGTAGAATTTCTCTTTTAAAGACATCTCCGATGGTAGCGTCAAATACACCATATGTGGCGGTATTCTCACCACTTTCAAATTTGCCAAAGGCATCCGCTGACAACAGCTCTGCCCATTTGTATGAATAATATCCCGAAGCATAACCGCCTGCAAAGATGTGGCTAAATGTGTTGGCAAAGCGGTTATTGGCAGGCACTTTGATGATGGCAATTTCATCACGAACCTCATTTGCCACCGCTAAAATCTCATCATAATCTGTCAATGATTTGCCATGAATGCGTAAATCAAAAAGCCCAAGCTCTATTTGGCGTAAAGTTTGCAGTCCACTTTGAAAATTTTTGGCATTTAGTAGTGCTGTCAGCTTATCATGGGGCAATGGTTCGCCTGTTTTTACATGGCGACTGATGCGTGTCATGCCGTCTTTGTCAATGGCAAAGTTTTCCATGAACTGACTGGGCAACTCCACAGCATCCCATTCCACGCCACTAATACCTGCCACATCGCTTAGAGTGATTTTGGTAAGCAGGTGGTGCAGACCATGCCCAAATTCATGAAACAGCGTGATAACCTCATCAAAGGTCAAAAGACTGGGCAAATCATCCACCGCAGGTGAGAAATTACCTACAATAAAGCCCACAGGTAATTGCTCAATGTCGTCATCCTTGTGCTTTTCTTGAAAGCCTGACAACCACGCACCACCACGCTTAGCTGTGCGAGCAAATAGGTCAAGATACACTCCGCCTATGAGGCCATTTTTGTCATGCAACTCAAAAAATTGCACATCATCATGCCAACGTGGTACGTCTGCTGTACGTTCTTTAAAGGACACATCAAAGAGCTTGCCAATAATGTCAAACAGACCATCTAATACCACAGGTAAGGGAAAATAAGAACGTATCTCATCGCTGTTAAGATTGTATTTGTCAAGGCGGATTTTTTGTGCCAAATAAGGCACATCCCATGGTTCAACCTTATCAAGACCCAAAGTTTTGCCCAAACTTTGCATCTCTTCCAACTCTGACTTAGCAAAGGGTGTGGCGTGATGAGCGAGTGTTTTTAAAAAACTTTCAATCTCATCTTTATCACTGGCCATTTTGCTGACCAAAGACAGCTGAGTGTAGTCATCAAAACCCAATAATTTGGCTTTTTCTTGGCGTAGGGTGAGTATTTTGCTCATGATGTCGCCATTATCGTACTCGTCATACCCATAGCTACACACACTACTGGCACGGGTATTATAGGCGTGGTATAGCGTTTCACGAAGCATGCGGTCATCAGCGTACTGCATGACTGCCAAATACATGGGTACATCAAGCGTGGCAAGATAATCGGTTGCTAGCACAGCGTTGGGGTGTTTGCTCTTGTAGCTGTCGCCTGCTGATTTTAGTAGGGCAAGACCGCTTGGGGTGATGCCTGACAGCTGTTCTTGGGTTAGGGGTAGGGCAAAGGCTTGGGTTGCATCTAGGGTATTGTCTGAGAATTTGGCGGACAGCACAGACAGGTCGGCACAAATCTTAGCAAAGCGTGCTTTTTTGTCATCATCTAGGGCAATTCCCGACAGTGTAAAGCCTTGTAAGGCAAGCTCTACCGCTCGTCTTAGGGCGTTGTCTGCTCCTAGTTCATCCAAATTGTCATTGACCAGTTTATAAAGCTGATATAGCTTAACCGATTGCCCTGTTTTGGTAGAAAAGGCGGATAAGGCAGGCAGTACGTCATGATGGGCGGTGCGAAGGTCGGTGTTGGATGCCACACTGTTTAGATGGGAGAGTATCCCAAAACTGCGATTTAATTTAAGATTTAGGCGGTTAAACTGACCAATGACATCAAGGGCGAGCGTTGGTTCATCTGTGGTTGGCAGGTCATCTAAAAATTCATTGACAACTTTTAAATCCTGCTCTACTAAGGTTTTAAGCGTGCTTGCGTCTGCCTTGTTAAAATCCACAAGGTGCAAGCGGTCATCAAGGTCATCAGCGATGGTGGTATGAAAATCAATCATGGATATGCTCTTGAAAGTTTTGGTTTATAATTAATAAGGATAAAATGCACTTTTACAAGGTGTGGGTATTAGGTAAAAGGTTGCTTTTATCATCAAGGCATGATATGTTTATCTTTAAATGTCCAGTGATTATCAAACATGAACCCCATTCATATTGTCTCTTATAATATCCATAAAGGCATGTCGCCCCTAAACCGTTTGGTTAAATTACAACACATGGGGCAGGCATTGGCGGATTTGCCCATGGATATTTTGTGTCTACAAGAGGTGCAAGGTCAAAACCTAAAACGAGCCATTTCATTTAATGAATACCCCAATCAGTCGCACCATGAGTGGTTTGGTGAATATCTGTCGCTGTCGCACAGTTATGGCGAAAACGTCCGCTATCCGCACGGCAATCACGGCAATGCCACGCTCTCACGCCATCTCCTAGACCCCAAGCATAATGTCAATATCACCGTCTCACGCCTAGAAAAAAGAGGTGTATTACACAGTGAGGTAACCCCCGATGGCTGGGGCGTGCCTGTGGTTGTGCTAAACGCCCATCTAAACCTACTAGAAACCGACCGTGCCAAACAATATCAAGCAATCAGCGATTATATCAACAGCGAGATTGATAAGGAAAAACCACTCATCTTAGCGGGTGATTTTAATGATTGGGCAAAAAAAGCAGGGCGATTTATGGCAGATTTGGGGCTAAATGAGGTTTTTTATACCAAGTACGGTAAGCACCCTGCAACATTTCCTGCCAAATTTCCTATGATAAGCCTTGACCGTATTTATGTCCGTCATTTGACCGTGCTGTCCGCTCAGGTTTATGGTGGTGTGCCATGGTCAGATTTGTCCGACCATCTGCCAATAGGGGCTAGGGTGGTTTTAAATGATAATGGTTAATAAAACAGGCGGTAGGTGTGTACTACACACCTTGCAGATTATTTTTCTTTATTTTCTAATAATTCAATGACTTTTTGTAAAGACAATATTTCTCTTTCTAGGGATTTTATGGTTTGTTCTTTTTCTTGAATGATTTGGTCTTTATAATTTAATTCATTTGCTAGATTTTGGTATTTATTTCCAATTTGATATTGTTGTGAATTATCTCCACCAATGACAACATTAACAATTCCTTTCTCGTCATCTAATAATTCTTTAATGTCCGCATTAAATATATTAGCAATTTGTTGCAATCTTTCAATACTAATTTTGACTTCTCCCCGCTCCATTTTAGCATAACTGCTTGGGGAAATATGTAGCATTTCTGCCATTTGTTCTTGGTTTAAATGGTTGTCTTCTCTCAATTTTCTCACTTTTTCATAAGTTTTCATTATTCGCCCTTAACTGTCAAAAATAGACAGAAAATTGTCATTTTTTGCTCTGTTTAAAATTGAAATAATTTAGCATAATAGCATCAAAATTGCAATTAACCTTGATAAATTTAGCGGAGTTTTTATGAAAACTTGTATTTTTGCACCAGCACTAGCCAAAAAAATCATTCATCAAGTTTGGACTTGCTCAAATCCAGATTGTGGTGCAAGAAATGATGACAGTAAGTCTACCTGTGCTTACTGTGGCAAATAATTTAAACTATTTTTGGAGAATTGAAATGGCTCGTGGTCTTGCTTGTCGTTATTGTAATTTCCCTATGCGTGTTGTTAGCACCAATGTGCAGCCACAAGGAACTTGGGTTGTTTATGAATGCCAAAATGCAACCTGCAAAGGTGGCGGTTGGTCAGAAAAGGTTTTTGAAGGTAAAAATTAATTTAAGGAGAGCAAAATGTCAGCTCATCCAGCCCTTGTAAAGGCGGCAAATGCCCTGTATCGCTCAGACCAAGCTCATTTTTATGAGGTATCTTGGACGAACACGATGATAGGAAGTCCAATGAGACAGGCTTTTCGTAGCTATGATAATTTGACAGCTAATCGTGCCGCTATAAACTTAGCAAATGAACTAAGACAACGCCATAATTATTATCAAGCAAACCCAAATATCACTTATCTTGGCATTATGTCTATTTGGGGTTATGATGGAATATCCAAAGCTATTGCCCCACCTTTTGATTGCTATCAATAATAAATCATTTTTTAAAATAAACACTTACAAAGCTGTAAGTGTTTATTTTTTTATTACCCAAGTTCTACAAAACCCCCCAAAAATCCGCTATAATACCCCCAATTTCCCCCTTTAAAAAAGAGAATCCCTATGCCCTTTCCCAAAGTCCGCACCCGTATCGCTCCATCCCCAACAGGTTTTCCGCATGTTGGCACGGCTTATATCGCTCTGTTCAACATGGTTTTTGCCAAATCACAAGGGGGTGAATTTATCCTACGCATTGAAGATACCGATCAGGTTCGCTCTACTGACCAGTCTGAGCAGATGATTTTAAATGCCCTAAAATGGGCAGGTCTGACATGGAGCGAAGGGCCTGATGTGGGCGGTGCATATGCCCCTTACCGTCAGTCTGAGCGTTCTGAAATTTATAAAAAATACGCCAATGAGCTATTGGATAAAGGTCATGCCTTTCGTTGTTTTTGCACGACAGACGAGTTAGACCAGATGCGTCGTGAACAAGAAGCCCAAGGTTTGCCTGTGCGTTATGATGGTCGTTATGCCAATCTAAGCCGTGAAGACAGCGACCGTCTGGCTGACAGTGGCAAACCCTTTGTCATTCGTATGCGTGTACCAACAGAGGGCGAGTGCGTGATTGATGACATGTTGCGTGGCAAGATAACCATCCCTTGGCAGACGGTGGACATGCAGGTTTTATTAAAAGCAGATGGTCTGCCAACCTATCACCTTGCCAACGTGGTAGATGACCATTTGATGCAAATCAGCCATGTCATTCGTGGTGAAGAGTGGATTAACTCCGCCCCCAAACACAAACTTTTGTACGAATATTTTGGTTGGGACATGCCTATTTTGTGCCACATGCCCCTACTGCGTAATCCTGATAAATCCAAACTCTCAAAACGCAAAAATCCCACATCCATTACCTATTATAAAGATGTAGGTGTGTTGCCTGAGGCTTTGATTAACTATCTGGGGCGTATGGGGTATAGCTTGCCAAGCGAAGCGGAAAAGTTTAGCTTAGATGAGATGATAAAGAGCTTTGATATCAAGCGTGTCTCTCTGGGTGGGCCTGTATTTGATATTGAAAAACTCTACTGGTTAAATGGCGAGTATCTGCGTGCGATGAGTCCAGAGCAGTTAAAGGCTAAGATTTTGGCGTGGGCAAGCGATGATGATAAACTGACCGCCATCGCCAAAGCCATTGCTCCACGCATTAATGTTTTGTCCGATGCGGTAAATTGGGCTGGGTTTTATTTTCAAAATCTGCCAAATGTTAGGGCAGAAGATTTTACTCACAAGTCGTTAGATGATGAGACGTTGCTTGAAATTCTCTACCTTGCCACATGGCAACTAGAAGCCTTGCCCGAGTGGAGCGAGAGCAACATTTATCAAATCCTAAAAGGTCTGGCATCCCATTTTGATATTAAATTAAAAGACTTTATGCAACCGTTTTTTGTGGCGATTGCAGGTTCAACGTCTGGAACACCCATCATGAATGCCATGTATGTCATCGGAGCGGACATGACTTTGGCACGCTTGCGTCATGCCTGTGAGGTGTTAGGTGGGTTTGGCAAAAAGAAACTAAAAAAGTTAGAGGAGGTTAATAAGTCATTACCGAACTTTTTAGATGAAGCCTAAGTTAGATGAAGTCTAAGCGTACTTGTCATTTATAAATTTAATAAAATCAATGGCTTATAAAACTTTTAAACTTTTTTAAAAAAAGTATTTGACAAGCCATCGGGTCTTTTATATAATACGCCCACCTTAACAAAGGGGCTATAGCTCAGTTGGTAGAGCACTTGCATGGCATGCAAGGGGTCAGCGGT
>ERZ1023396.160-NODE-160-length-19985-cov-7.270798_pt1 | contig 19985 bp, 17 predicted proteins | sample MGYA00380504_ERZ1023396 | MGnify/ENA primary metagenome ERZ1023396 (study PRJEB33173, sample SAMEA4830410) | metagenome | study: EMG produced TPA metagenomics assembly of the PRJEB25223 data set...
GTGAAAGCGATTGAAGCTGACGAATGAAACTTGTGACGCAACGCGCTTACGAGAGTTAAGCAAGTCAGGAGCAAGTTGAAAGAGGATAGATGCGAACGTTTGCCACAAGCCGAAAGCCCTTAGCGCCGAAGGTAGTGGTTAACATCCCGCTAGAGTAGGACGTTGCCAGGCAATTATAGGATGCGATGAGCCGAGACCGAGAGGTCTCTTTTTTTATATGAAAAATATACTATCTAGACCGCAAGGTCTTTATTATAAAAGTAGAAACAAGGCAAAGTGAAAGCGATTGAAGCTGACGAATGAAACTTGTGACGCAACGCGCTTACGAGAGGTAAGCAAGTCAGGACAAAAGGTGTACAATTGCTGGAGCAATTGCATAAGTAGTACTAATGCATTGCATGCAAAGTACTACTTTAGATGCGAACGCTTGTCACAAGCCGAAAGCCCTTAGCGCCGAAGGTAGTGGTTAACATCCCGCTTAGAAGTACTAATGTATTACATGCAAAGTACTTCTTTATATGAAAAAGAAAATGGTACTACTATTTTGAATAATAGTAGTACCATTTTCTTCTATGTTTATCAAAGATATTTATTTTGAAATTTTTAATGTTATATCAGTAAGGAATATAACATTTTATTTTCATTAATATAAATGTTTGATGGATCAAATTCTGTTACATTTTCTTTTAATTGTTCTAGATCACTATGATGATATAATTGAATACCGATAATAACTGTTCCTGTATTTTGTGATGATTTTTTCAAATACTCAAATTTTGTAATATCATCTTTTGCTCCTAAAACATCATTTACAAATTCACGTAATGCTCCTGGGCGTTGTGGGAAATTTAGGATAAAGTAATGTTTCATTTCTTCGAACAGTAAAGAACGTTCTTCAATTTCTTTCATTCTATTAATATCATTATTACCGCCACTCACGATACAAACGACATTTTTTCCTTTAATGTGTGATTTATATTGTTCTAATGCTGTGACACTAAGGGCACCAGCAGGTTCAGCAATAATTGCTTGTTTGGAATACATATCTAAAATAGTTGAACATACTGCACCTTCATGTACTTGGACGTAATCGTCGACTACATTTTTAGAAATGTCATATGTGATTTCACCGACACGAGCGACTGATGCACCATCAACAAACTTGTCAATTTCAGGTAATGTAACAATTTGGTTTTCTAATACTACTGAAGCATACATACTACTGGCACCAGCAGGTTCTACACCTACAATAGAAGTATTAGGTGAGTGATCTTTAAAATATGTGCCTACACCTGAAATTAAACCGCCACCACCAATTGCAGCAAATAAATAATCAAATTCGACATCATCTTGTTGTGCTTGATTGATAATCTCTTTTGCCAAAGTGCCTTGACCGGCAATTGTGTAAATATTATTAAAAGGATCAATAAAATTCATTTTGTTGTCTTGAGTATAAATTAAAGCTTCTTTAAGACAATCATCAAATGTATCACCAGTTAATACGACTTCAACATTTGAAGCACCAAAAAATTTAACTTGGTTAATTTTTTGAAGTGGTGTTGTGACTGGCATAAAGATAACTGCTTTAAGATTTAATTTACTCGCGGTATAGGCTACGCCTTGTGCATGGTTACCAGCACTAGCACAAGTTATACCGTTTTGTCGTTCTTGATCACTTAACGCAGCAATTGCATTATATGCGCCTCGCAATTTAAATGAACGTACCCACTGCAAATCTTCACGTTTTAAATAAACGTTACAATCATATTTAAGAGATAAATAGTGATCTTTTTGAAGAGGGGTTTCTTTAGCGATATCTTTCAATTGTAAAAATGCTTCATCTATATCCTTTGATGACACTGTAGTTTTTACTGTCATAATTTTCACACCTTTGATTTAAAATTAGTAGCTGCTTAATAAGCTTTTGATTCTTCATATGATTTGATTTGTTGCTCATATTGCAATGTTACTGCAATGTCATCTAATCCTTTAACCAATTTGTTTTTCCATGTTGAATCAATGTCAAAGTGGAAGGTTTGTTCTGGTGATGTAACTGTTTGGTTTGGTAAATCTATAGTAATTTCTTGGAATTGAGCTAAATGTTTACGTGCTGCTTCATCTAACGTAATAGGGAGCATACCATTTTTTGTACAATTCATATAGAAAATATCACTATAACTTCCTGCAATAATAATATCAAAGCCATAATCTTTTATAGCCCACGCTGCATGCTCTCTACTAGAGCCACAACCAAAGTTATCTCCAGTAATCAGAATGGAAGCGTCACGATATTCTGGTTTATTGGGGTTAAAATCTGGATTGTCTGAACCATCTTCTAAATAACGCCATTCATCGAAAGCAAACGGACCAAATCCCGTTTTGGAAATACGTTTCAAATGAACTTTTGGAATGATTTGATCTGTATCTATATTATCGTGAAAGAGTGGTACAATTTTACCACTATATGTTGTAATTGGTTTTACTTCCATCTTAAACAACCACCTTTCTTACATCTACAAATCTACCATTAATTGCTGCCGCTGCGGCCATTGCTGGTGATACTAAATGTGTACGTGCACCTTTACCTTGGCGACCTTCAAAATTTCTATTACTTGTAGAAGCACAATGAACACCATTAGGAACTTGGTCAGGATTCATGCCTAAGCACATTGAACAACCAGGCTCTCTCCAATCAAAACCAGCCTCTTTAAAGATTTGATCAATGCCTAATTTTTCAGCTTCATTTTTTACAGAACGTGAACCTGGAACAACAATTGCTGTAATTTTAGGATGTACTTTATTGCCTTTCACGATTTGACTTGCTTCAATTAAATCGGAAAGTCTGGCATTGGTACATGAGCCTAAAAAGACATAGCCTAAGTCAATATCTTCAGCTTTTTGGCCGGGTTTAAGTCCCATATAGTTATAGGCACGTTCATCATTAACATCAGTTATTTCAGGGAATGGTGTGTTAAAATTGACACCCATTTCAGGACTTGTACCCCAAGTAACTTGTGGCTCTAAGTCAGAAACATTTAATTCAATGACTTTATCAAATTCAGCATCTTCATCAGTATAAAGTTCACGCCATGCATCTATATCATACTTATAATTCGTTGCGTAAGGGCGTCCTTTAACATATTCAAATGTTGTGTCATCTGGTTGCATCATGCCGTATTTTGCACCGGCTTCTATAGCCATATTACAAATAGTCATACGTGCTTCCATTGAGAGTGCGCGAATGGCTTCACCTGTAAATTCTAAAGCGTAACCTGTACCAAAATCTACACCATGTTGATTAATTAGATGTAGAATAATATCTTTAGCATAGACACCAGGAGGCAATGTACCATTTACATCAATTTTTAAATTTTTCGGTTTTGTTTGCCACAAACTTTGAGTTGCAAAGACATGTTCAACCTCACTTGTACCAATACCGAATGCAATGGCACCAAAAGCGCCGTGAGTGGCAGTGTGGGAGTCGCCACACACAATTGTTTTTCCTGGTTGAGTTAATCCTGTTTCTGGTCCTACCATATGCACTATACCTTGTTCATCTGAACCCATATCAAAGATGTGAACACCAAATTCTTTAGCATTCTTTTGCAATGTAGTTATTTGTTTATTCGCAATCTCATCTTTAATATTAAAAATATCAATTGTAGGTACGTTATGATCCAAAGTAGCATATGTTAAATCAGGGCGACGTAGTGTTCTATTTTGTAGCCTCAAACCTTCAAATGCTTGAGGAGATGTAACTTCGTGAATAAGATGCAAATCAATATATAATAATTGAGGTTCACCTTCTTTACCCGTTAACACATGTTTATTCCATACTTTATCAAAAAGTGTTTTACCCATACGACATCTCCTCCTTTAAAGATTTTCTTTTACAAAATTAAATATGTCAGAAGTAGTATACTGACCTCCAAGGTCTGTTGTTGTTTTACCAGTTTTAATCAAAGTATAAATGATATTTTCTAAGTGTGTTGCTGCATCATCTTGTTTTAAACTTTCACGTAAACACATAGCTACTGAAAGTAACATACCGAATGGATTGGCTTTATCTTGACCTGCAATATCAGGTGCTGAACCATGGATAGGTTCATAAAGACGTGTGCCTTGTTCACTAAAACTAGCTGATGGTGATAATCCTAAAGAGCCAGGAATAACAGATGCTTCATCACTTAAAATATCACCAAATAAGTTTTCAGTAACGATGACATCGAATTGTGACGGATTTACTATTAGGTGCATAGCGCAAGCATCAACGAGTAAATGGTTTACTTCAACATCAGGATAGTCTGCTGCTACTTCATTAACGACTTGGCGCCATAATTTACTAGATGATAAAACATTTTCTTTATCGACTGAAGTTAACTTTTTGTTTCTTTTTTGAGCTAACTCAAAACCAACACGAGCGATACGTTCAATTTCGGCTTTAGTGTATGTTAGTGAATCGACGGCTTGATTGTTATCCCAATGTTTAGGTTCGCCAAAATAAATACCGCCAGTTAATTCACGCACAATTACAAAGTCTGTACCTGCTACTTTACTTTCTTTAAGTGGTGATAAATGGCTAGTCCCACTTGTCACTGTAGTAGGGCGAATATTAGCAAATAAGCCTAATGCTTTACGGATACCTAATAAACCTTGTTCAGGTCTATTAGCTGGATCTGTCCACTTAGGACCACCAACTGCACCTAATAATACAGCATCAGCTTGTTGGCACGCAGATAATGTATTATCTGGAAGGGGTGTACCATGATTATCGATAGCAATTCCACCAAAGTCATGACTTTCAAGTTCATAACTAAAATTAAATTGTTGACTTAACTGTGATAAGATTTCTAATGAACCTGACATAATTTCTGGACCAATACCATCACCAGGCAATGCTATGATTTTATAACTCATGAATGAATACCTTCTTCCTTGGAAATATCTGCAATATATTTGGCTTGTGCTTCGACGTATGATTTACATGATGCTAATAAAATATCATGATCGATACCAACGCCAGATACAATTTGATTACCGATTTTTAATTGTACATGTACTTCAGCTTGAGCATCAGAACCTTCAGTAACTGAATCAATAGAATAATCTAGTAGTTCAGTTTCTCTGTCGAAGATGCGATCAACGGCATTATAAACAGCTAAGATAGAACCTGTACCGATACTTGAATCTTGGTAAATATTGCCATCTTTATCTTTAATGACGACGACGGCGCTTTGTAAACCATTAGAAACAAATTGTAGTTGTAATGTTTCTACTTGATAAATAGCACTTTGTTCATGTGATGTACCTTGAATTAAAGCGTGAATATCTCTGTCAGTTACTGCTTTCTTTTTATCAGCGATTTCTTTAAATTGCTTAAATAATATTTTTTGTTCATCTACATCGATATCGTAGCCAAGGTTTACAAGTTTTTCAGCAAATGCATGTTTACCAGATAATTTACCTAGTGGTAATTCAGTTGTTTTAACACCAACGAGTTGTGGTGTCATAATTTCATATGTTTCAGGGTTTTTTAACACGCCATCTTGATGGATACCTGATTCGTGACTAAACGCATTTTGACCAACAATTGCTTTATTTTTTGGAACTCTAATACCAGCATAACGAGAAATCAAATCGGATGTTTGTTTGGTCTCTGCTAAATTAATTTTGGATTGATTGTTATAATGATCTTGGCGAACGTAAAGGCCAAGAGCAACTTCTTCAAGAGCTGTATTACCTGCACGTTCTCCAATACCATTAATAGTACCTTCGATACGCTTGGCGCCATTTTCAATTGCAGCCATACTGTTGGCAACGGCTAATCCTAAATCATCATGACAATGTGCACTGTAAATGACTTCATGATCTGTTTTAATTGTTTCAAGAAGTGTTTTGAAAATTTTTCCATATTCTGATGGATAGCTAAAACCTACAGTATCAGGAATGTTAATAACACTAGCACCGGCATCTACAGCTGTTTGAACACAATCAATTAAAAATGGTAATTCTGTTCGTGTTGCATCTTCTGGTGAAAATTGAACTACATCGAAAAAGTCTTTGGCATATGCAACATGCTCTTTAATTGAAGCTAATACTTCATCTTGTGTCATTTTTAATTTTGATTCTAAATGTATTTGACTTGTTGCAACAAATACATGAATACGTGGTAACGCAGCTTTTTTGGTTGCTTCATATACAGCATCAATATCTGATTTTACACAACGCGCTAAACCACATACAGCAGTAGTTGATAATGCTTCAGATATTGCTTCAACTGATTGAAAACTACCTGTGCTTGAGGCAGGGAACCCTGCTTCAATTATATCGACTCCCCATTTTTCTAATTGCTTTGCTATCTTTAACCTCTCATCGAATGAAAAACTAACCCCCGGCGTTTGTTCTCCATCTCTAAGTGTAGTATCAAAAATTTGAATATGGTTACTCATTTTCAACATCTCCTAACAATATATTATCCCGTTAATCTAACTAATTCGTAACATCTGAGATAAGAATTGATATCTCAGATGCTATGAAGTTAATTAGTCATTTATTTTTGAATGCTTTTAGATTTAATGAAAGGCATCATTTCACGTAAATCTTTACCAACTTTTTCAATTTGATGACCGTGTTGTTCTTCTCTTAATTTATGGAATTCATTAAAGTTATTTTCGTTATCTTTGATGAAGCGGTCACTGAAGTTTCCTGCTTGAATATCAGTTAATACTGCTTTCATATTATCTTTAACATCTGGTGTAATAACACGTGGTCCAGATACGTAATCTCCAAATTCAGCTGTATTGGAAATTGAATAACGCATGTTTTCCATACCACCTTCATACATTAAATCAACGATTAATTTCATTTCATGTAATACTTCGAAATAAGCAATTTCAGGTTGATAACCAGCTTCTACTAATGTTTCGAAACCTGATTGAATTAATTTAGTTACACCACCACATAGTACAGCTTGTTCACCAAATAAATCTGTTTCAGTTTCTTCTTTAAATGTAGTTTCTAATACACCTGCACGTGTAGCGCCAATTCCTTTAGCATAACTTAAAGCAATATCTTTAGCTTCACCACTAGCATCTTGTTCGATTCCGATTAGGGCAGGGACTGCACTGCCTTCAGCAAATGTACGTCGTACTAAATGACCAGGACCTTTAGGTGCAACTAAAAATACGTCAACATCTGCAGGTGGTTGAATTACATTAAAATGAATATTGAAGCCATGTGCAAATACTAGTGCATTATTTGGTTCCAAGTTAGGTGCGATTTCTTCCTCATAGACTTTACCTTGAATTTCATCAGGTAATAAAATCATAATGACTTCAGCTTGTTTTGCTGCTTCAGCTACAGGAAATACTTCAAAACCATCATCTTTCGCTTTATTAAATGAGTTACCTGGGCGAATTCCAATGATCACGTCATAACCATTATCTTTTAAATTTTGTGCATGTGCATGACCTTGTGAACCGTAGCCGATAACTGCAATTCTTTTACCTTGTAGTGCATCTTTTGTTACTGATTGATCATAATAAACTGTTGTCATAATAAAATCCTCCATGTGTAATTAAAATAAATTCGAAATTTTCCGAAAATTAAATGATTCCTGCTGAACCTGTTCTTGCAATCTGTTCAATACTATATGATGATAGATCATCTAATAAATTGTCCATCGTATATTGAGGACCTGAAGCTTGAAGGTAAGTATAATCCGCTTCTTGCTTCAATATAGATACTAGCGCATCATATGGTTGAATTACTTTGTATAATTCTGACTGATCAGAAGGGGTTTGTAACTTTACTAATACTAATTCTCTATTGTAGGTGTTAGTATCTGTAATGTCTTCCACACTAATGATGTTAATTTGTTTTTCGAGTTGTGTTAGTAAGTTTCTTAAAACGTCTCTGTCTGGCACTTCTGCTACAAATGTAATATCTGATATACCTTCTTGTAAGGTTGGTGTTGCAGATAGGTTGACGATATTGAATTGACGTCTTACAAAAATACTAGTTAAGCGGTTTAATGTACCAGCTTTGTCTCTTACTCTTGTGCGAAATGTTCTTCTCATTCTAAGCCCTCCATTTCATGATTCGGTTTACCAGAAGGAACCATTGGTGTTACAGGTTCAATAGGTGAAATTCTAACTTCAATTAATGCTGGACCTTCATGTGCAAAGGCTTCATCTAATTGAGATTCCAATTTTGTAGGATCATCTATCATAAACCCTTTAACATTATAGGCTTCAGCCATTTTTATAAAGTCAGGTTGGCCATTAAATACCGAATGAGAAAAACGTTTATTAAAGAACTTATCTTGCCATTGTTTAACCATACCTAAAGTACCGTTATTGATAATAACAATTTTTATATCTAGACCATATTCTTCAAGAATGGCCATTTCTTGATTTGTCATTTGGAATCCACCATCGCCCACAAAAGCTACTACTGGTTTTTGTGGTTCAGCTAACTTAGCCCCGATAGCAGCTGGAATGCCAAAGCCCATCGTACCTAAGCCACCACTCGTTACCAATTGGCCATGTGTTTTAAATGGATAATATTGAGCAACCCACATTTGATGTTGACCAACATCTGTAGTTACTATGGCATCACCATTTGTGATCTCACCGATATACTGAATTGTACGTTGTGGCTTAGAGAAATTATCTTGATCATTTTTATAGCTGAAAGGATATTGAGCCTTATTATTAGAACATGTAGTAAGCCACTCATCATGTTTAATTGAATAACTCTCAAATGCAAGTAAAGCTTCGATTGTTGCTTTACAATCAGCAACAATACCTAAGTCTGTTTTAATGATTTTATTGATCTCTGATGGATCAATATCGATATGCACGATTTTGGCATTAGGTGCGAATTCATCTGGCTTACTTGCGAGTCGGTCGTCAAAACGACTACCGAAGTTTATCAATAAATCACATTCTGTTAATGCTATATTACTGGCGTATGAGCCATGCATGCCTCCCATACCTAAAAATAGGGGGTGTTCATATGGTATTGAACCAAGACCTAATAATGTTGTTACGACTGGTAACTGATGTCGGTTAACAAATTCTGTGAATACGTCATTAGCTTGTGCATGATTAATACCAGCACCACCTAAAACTAGTGGTTTTTTAGCTGTTTTAAGGTAATCACGTAATTTTTGAATTTCATCAAATTTAGGTTCATTAGCTACCTTATAACCTGGCAAGTCTAAGTTTTCGCTGACTTGAGCATTAGTAGAAAGGATACCCATATCTTTAGGGAAGTCTATAACAACTGGTCCTTTTCTACCTGTATTAGCAATATGGAATGCTTCATGAATAATGGTAGGAATATCATTAACATTTTTTACTTGATAGTTATGTTTAGTTATAGGTGTAGTCATAGATAATAAATCTGCTTCTTGGAATGCATCTTTACCAATACCAGCTGTTGCTACTTGTCCAGTAAAGACTACTAATGGTAATGAGTCACTGTAAGCATCAGCTATACCAGTAATTGCATTAGTTGCTCCAGGTCCACTTGTTACTACTACTACGCCAGTTTTACCGGACACACGAGCATAACCTTCAGCTGCATGTGTTGCACCTTGCTCATGTCGTGCCAAAATATGTTGGATTTTTCCATCATAAAATGTGTCGTATAAAGGTAGAACGGCACCACCTGGATAACCAAAGATAAAATCTACATCTTCATGTACAAGTGAGTCAACTAACAGTTCAGAACCTGTTTTCATTTCATCAAGTGTTTCTGTTTCCAGTTCTGTTTGTTCATATTCTTCATTGGGTTCATATTGTTCTATTGCTTCAGGTTGGTCTTTATACATCGTTTCAACATTTTTAGCCATTTTCATCCACTCCTTAAATGAGATTTTCGGGCACTTGCATTACGCCACCTGTATTTGCACTAGTTACTAAAGCTGTATATCGTGCTAAATAACCTGTTTTTACTTTTGCTTTGAATTGTGGGACATCTTGCTTACGTGCTTCTAAAATTTCTGTTGAGACATCGACGTCTAATGTTCTTTCGGTTAAATCGATAACGATGTCGTCGCCATCTCTAATTAACCCAATAGGTCCACCTGAAGCTGCTTCTGGTGAAATATGACCAACAGCAATGCCTCGTGTTGCACCTGAAAAGCGACCATCTGTAATTAGTGCTACATCTTTACCTAATCCACGACCTACTATAGAAGAGGTTGGTGCTAACATTTCTGGCATTCCTGGACCGCCTTTTGGACCTTCATATCTTATAACTACGACATGACCTTCGCGAACTGTGTGGTTATCAATAGCTTCTACAGCTTCGTCATGTGAATTGAAACAAATCGCTTTCCCTTTAAATACTTTAATAGAAGGGTCGACGCCACCAACTTTGATGACTGCTCCATTTGGTGCTAAGTTACCGTAAAGTATTGATAAACCACCTTGTTTATCATAAGGATTGTCTAAGCGTCTAATAACATCAGCGTTTGTTATTTCTTTTCCTTCATTATTTTCACGTAATGTCTGACCAGTTACGGTAATACGATCTGGATGTAATGTACCTTCTTTTTTAAATAATTCATTGATGATGGCTGGAACGCCACCAGCTTCGTGTACATCATGCATTGAATAAGATGAGCTTGGTGCGATTTTAGATAAATAAGGTGTTTGTTTTGCTATTTCATTAATACGTGTTAAATCGTAATCAATACCTGCTTCATTAGCAATTGCTAATGTGTGAAGTACAGTGTTTGTTGAACCACCCATTGCCATATCTAAGGCGAAAGCATCATCAATTGCTTCTTTAGTAACAATGTCACGAGGTTTAATATCATTTTTTATATTGTCTACAAGTTTAAATGCTGCTTCTCTAATCATTTCTTTACGTTGATCACTTACTGCTAATGCAGTTCCGTTATATGGGAGAGCTAAACCGAGAACTTCCATTAAGCAATTCATCGAATTTGCTGTAAACATGCCGGAACAAGATCCGCATGTAGGACAAGCATTTTGTTCCATATCTAAAAACTCATCTTTTGTAATTGAACCATCTTTAAATGCGCCAACCGCTTCAAACATTGATGATAATGTAAGAGCTTTACCTTGTGATGATAAACCTGCTTTCATAGGTCCACCTGAACAAAATACAGCTGGTACATTCGTTCTAACTGATGCGAGTAACATACCAGGCGTGATTTTGTCACAGTTTGGTATGTAAAAGACGCCGTCAAACCAATGTGCATTTATGACTGTTTCTGCAGCATCAGCAATGACTTCACGTGATGGTAGGGAATATCTCATTCCAATATGTCCCATAGCAATACCATCATCGACACCGATTGTATTAAATTCAAATGGTATAGCACCGGCTTCTCTAATGGCTTCTTTGGCTATGTCGCCAAGTTCTCTAAGGTGTACATGCCCTGGAACAATATCGATATATGAATTACAAATCGCCACGAAAGGCTTGTTCATATCTGTTGGTTGTTGTAAAGCACCTGTTGCATGTAAAAGACTTCGTGCTGGAGCTTGGTGATCTCCTTTTTTAATCATGTCACTTCTCATTGTGAATTCCCCCATAAAATTGAAAATAAAAAAAGCGTCCCAATAAATTATTGGGACGCTTTCAAGTCCCATTCAACTAGAAATAGGACTTAAACTTTTAGTAAATTGATACTAAAGCTCCAGTCCTATAAGCATAATAAAATGACTAAAATATTTGAAGTTGTTGGTTTATTTACTGTTGTATTATAGGTCATCTTATTATGCTCCTTTCCGTTTGAATGGTTAATATATTAGTTGTTTGAATTATCTAAAAATTTGATAAATTAAATTTACTACATCGCCGGAATGATGTCAATGATTATTTTGAATTTTCTTTCAATTCTTACAATTATCTTTTTTTAATTAAACGGTTTACATTAAAGTAAAAGTAGTAAAAATTTGTTAGAATATAAGAGTTAATTATCAAAATAGCAAATATAAGATATGATACAGCTAAACATGTATTTTATATTCTGACAAATAGTAGGTGTAAGTGAATGATTAAAATAACAAATTTGGAAGCAATGGAAGCTTTTGGTAATGCTGTAGCTAAACATCTCATTGCAGGAGATGTTGTATTGTTAAATGGCGATTTAGGAGCAGGGAAAACTACTTTGAGTCAATTTATTGGTAGGGCATTAGGCGTTAAACGCACTATTAATTCACCGACTTTTAATATTATCAAGTCGTACAAAGGCAAGGACTTAAACTTTCATCATATGGATTGTTATAGACTAGAAAACGCTGAAGAAGACTTAGGTTTCGATGAGTATTTTGAAGATGAAGCAGTAATACTAATTGAGTGGAGCCAGTTTATAAAGCCGTATTTACCTGAACAACATTTAACAATCAATATAGATGTAGACAATGAATATGAACGTACAATTCAACTCGTTGGTACAGGAAAACATTATATTCAAATTAAGGAGGAGGTAGAACATGAATTATCTGTTGATTGATACTTCAAATCAACCACTTTCTGTAGCGGTTATGCAAGATGATCAAGTATTAAGTGAACTTAATTCTAATGAAAAAAAGAATCATTCGGTGCAATTAATGCCAGCTATTATCAAAGTATTACAAAGTGCACATGTAGATAAAAAAGACTTAGATGCTATTGTCGTCGCTGAAGGTCCAGGTTCATATACTGGATTACGTATAGGTGTTACAGTAGCTAAAACATTAGCTTATGCCTTAAATATAAAGCTCTATGGAGTATCATCTCTAAAAGCTTTAGCCGCAACAGTTTCAAAGACAAATCAATTGATAGTTCCTATTTTTGATGCTCGACGCGAAGCAGTTTATGCTGGAGTATACTATTATGATGATAATCAGTTACATTGTGCTATGAATGATCAATATATAACGATTGAAGCGTTATTAAACCATTTACATGATCTGCAGCAATCATATATTTTTGTCGGAGAAGATAGCGAAAAATTACAAGATTTACTAGATGCAGAATTTATCGCGAATTTACCGCAAGCTAAAACAATGTATTCATTAATAGATACCGTACCTAATGATGTATATACATTTAAACCTAATTACTTAAAAATATCAGAGGCTGAACGTAATTGGCTAAACCAACAAAACAAGAATTAACAATCAGACCTATGGTCAAAGCTGACGTACCTCAAGTGTTCGATATTGAACGACATAGTTTTAATGATAGCTCATGGACGATTGATGCTTTTTATCATGAACTTGAAGCAAATGAATTCGCTCATTATTTTGTAATTGAATACAACCAACATATATTAGGTTATGTTGGAAGTTGGATTGTGATAGATCAAGCACAAATTACAACAATTGCCATAACAAGTGACTATCGTGGTTATGGGTTTGGACAATTGTTATTAAATTATGTCATTCAATTTTCACGCAACAAATGTGACACATTGAGTTTAGAAGTCAGGGTCGAAAATGCAGTGGCACAGCATGTTTATCAAAAATTAGGTTTTCAGTACGGTGGCAAGCGGAAAAATTATTATGGTGAAGGTGAGGATGCATTAGTCATGTGGGTGAATTTAAATGAATAATGAAACGTTAATATTAGCAGTAGAATCTAGTTGTGACGAAACAAGTATTAGCGTCATTCAAAATGGTACTACTATTTTAAGTAATATTGTATTGAGTCAAATAGACAGTCATAAACGATTTGGTGGGGTTGTTCCAGAAGTTGCTAGCAGGCATCATGTAGAAGGAATAACTACTACTATTGATGAAGCATTGAAGGACGCTGATGTAACAATGGAAGATATTCATGCAGTTGCTGTGACACAAGGACCTGGCTTGATAGGCGCATTACTTGTAGGTATCAATGCGGCAAAAGCGTTAGCATTTGCGTATGACAAACCATTGATACCAGTGCATCATATTGCAGGACATATTTATGCCAATCATCTTGAAGAACCATTACAATTTCCTTTAATAGCACTTATTGTATCAGGTGGCCACACAGAATTAATATATATGAAAGACCATTTGAATTTTGAAATTATTGGAGAAACACGTGATGATGCAGTAGGTGAAGCCTATGATAAAGTAGCACGAACGATAGGTTTAAGTTATCCAGGCGGCCCGCAAGTTGATAAATTGGCTGCAACAGGTAACGATACGTATGATTTTCCACGCGTATGGTTAGATAAAGAAAGTTATGATTTTAGCTTTAGTGGCTTGAAGAGTGCAGTGATTAATAAATTGCATAATCAACGTCAAAAACAACAAGAAATTAATATTGCCGATGTTGCTACAAGTTTTCAAAATAGTGTTGTAGAAGTATTAGTAGGTAAAGCACTTCAAGCATGTGTAGATTATAATGTCTCGGATTTAATTGTTGCAGGAGGCGTTGCCAGTAATAAAGGTCTCAGAACTGCGTTGACTGAGCAATGTGAACAACAAGACATTAAATTATCTATTCCAAGCGCTAAGCTATGTACAGATAATGCCGCAATGATAGGTGCGGCTGGCCATTATTTATATCTTGAAAATAAATATGCTGATATGACACTTAATGGTAATAGTAGTTTAGATATCGAAATGTTTTCAATAGAATAGCGTCAACAAACCTTGTAATGTCATTGATATATGACTTACAAGGTTTTTTATAAATGAATAGATAAAATTTGGGTATTTATAGTACTAGATATACTACTAATAATATAAGGGGAAATGTAAAATGAAAACAATACAATATTTTAATTTTAAAAATAGTTTAGCAGCATTGAACTTTTATGAGCAACATTTAGGCGCGGCAAATATTCATCGTGTAGGTGGCGATGATGAAATGTTTAAAGATATGCCAGAAGAATATCAAGTTGATGGAGATTTTACTATGCATGCAACTTTTGAAATCTTAGGACAAACATTTTATTGCAGTGATACTTGGAAGAATAAAAAAATTGATAACAGTGGTGCGATAGTAACATTTACCTTTGACTATAATAATGAAGATGAACGTCAACAAGCAGTAACATTTTTCGAAAATGCAATTAACGGTGGTTGCGTGGCTACAATGGAATTGGGACAAACAGAGTGGTCACCACTATATGGGATGTTTAATGATCCATTTGGTGTCACTTGGATGATTAGTGCAGAAGAATAATAAATTAAAAGAACCGCTTCTGATCTTTATTTTATCAGAAACGGTTCTTTTAATTTGGGGTTGTTAGCGATGCTCAACGTTGTTTTTAGCGCGTTCATAAATTGGAGTAGGGAAGTCGGTGATACGTAAAAGTTCTATCGCGTTACGAGTATTAGCTTTACCTGACTTAATAATAAAATCAAAGTGTATTTCATTATCACTAATAGTTTCGTTAAAATGATAATTTTTATAATCGGGTTGTAATAATGACGCTAATTCAATATCATGTGTTGCTGCCATTATCCGAGTATTAGGTTGTTGATTTAAATAACGTAATACTGATTCTGAAGCGGCAATACGTTCAGAAGTATTTGTACCTTTGAAAATTTCATCAATAAAATAATATCGATAATTGTTATTTTGACCATTAAAAAGACGACGAATTGCTTTTAATTCAGTCATAAAATAACTTTCTCCAGAAATAACGTCATCTTGGTTAGCCATTGAAGTAAATACCGAACCAGGTTTGTACTTAAATTTATTAGCTGTAACGGTTTGCACTGTTTGAGCAAGTATTAAATTTAATGCAATTGCCTTCATATAGGTTGATTTGCCAGAAGCATTGGAACCTGTTAATAGCATTTGAAAATCAATCGTTAACGTATTAGGTACGGCATTGGTCAGTAATGGATGGGTTACATCTTTAGACTCGATCATAAAGTTATCAGTAATTTCAGGTGTTGCATAATAATCTAATGTCTCACGCCACAATGCGACTGAATAATGATTATCTAAAGTTGCAATATAGTCATAGCAAGCTAAAACTTCAGCTTCATATCGTTTATAACTATGTTGAATTAAGTGGAAAATATGATAATCCACCATAAAGGCGAGTTTAAATAATAACATAATAGAAAATGCGTCATTATTAGAATTTGCACGGCCTAACAACCAACTAAGCTTACGTGATGCTGTAAAATGTTTGAAGTTAACATCGAGAGGTGGCAAGCCTTCTAATTTATGTAGTTTATAGGCTTTTTGAATTACCGATGCTGTATAATACATAGAATTTAAATTTTGTTCGAATGTTTTGCGTAATGAACCACTTAATACAAAATTGAGTACAATAAACATCAATGTAACAATCGTGCCAATTTTAAAATCAATAAAGAGTAATAACAAACCAACAAAGGGTAGATAAGTACAATACATAAAGACAGTTTGACGTTTAACCGGCGCTAATTGGTCTGGGTAAATAGGATAGATTGACTTTCCAATTAAAGCAAGATGGTAACTTACAGTTTCTCTAATATATGAATTGGACTTAAACAATTGGATTAATGACTCATTATCAACAGTTGTCATATTTCTTAATGTACTATACAACCGCATTTCGCCAATAGCAGTAAAATTAAAATTCATACGTTTAAATAATTTAGGTAGATCTAAATCGAACCATGTTTTATCATCGATAATCCTATCTTGAAGCTGTGATGTTTGGTACGTTTCAAAGTAATATGCATATCGATGATATGGACGAATAAATGTTTCTAAAGATTTTTGTAATTTCCATAATAGTGAGATTTGTTGTTTCAGCTTATATCTGTAAATGATATCACTCATAATAATAACGATAATACTAAAACAAACAACCGCTAAAGCGGCCCATAAAAATGATGGCATAAAGAAACTCCTCCAGCGTTATGATAATGCATTAATTGAAGTTTATCATAGTGAATTTAGGTATGCATTGACCGTTTTTGTCAATAGAGAACGTGCGTACTTATCAACAATTAGTGTATAAGTTGTGTATAACTAGTGGTTAAAGCTGTGCATTGTTAAAAAATGTATGGGATAATCCTAAGTAGAATTTACATTTTACTTGTGGATAACTAGGATAACTCTGTGGATAGCTTTTGTTATAAGGTTTTAAATGTGAATAAAAAAATAGAGGAAGTAATGTGGATTACTTCCTCAGAAAATAAAATTATATAGAAACAAATCACTTTTCTTGTAATTCTTCCCATAACTCTAAAGCCTGTTCTAATTGCTGTTCGGTTTGTTGTTTTTCAATTGCAAGAGCATTTGCTTTTTCAGGATCGCTATATACTTCTGGTTGTGTTAACTGTACATCAATGTCGTCAATTTGCGCCTCATAGGTTTCAATATCTTGTTCGCATTGTTCAATTTGACGTGTGATTTGACGTTGTAACTTTTTTTGTTCTTTTTGTGACGTATAGTTATTTGTTGTAGTATCGTGTTGTTCAGTAGCACTGTCATTGGTTGCTTGATGTTGTGCTAAAGCTTGTTGTTCTTCAACTTTATCTAAAAAGTATTGATAGTCACCTAAATACAATTGCCCACCTGATTCATCAATATTCAAAACTTTATTGGCAAGTTGATTGATGAAATAACGGTCATGTGAAACAAAGAGTATAGTGCCTTGGAATTGACTTAAGGCTTGTTCTAACATTTCTTTTGAATCTATATCTAAGTGGTTAGTAGGTTCGTCGAGTATTAAAACATTGTTTCTTTCTAACATTAGAAGAGCAAGTTGAAGACGCGCTTTTTCTCCACCAGATAAATCATTAATGATTTTTTTGACATCTTCTTGTACGAATAAAAATCGCCCAAGCACTGCTCGTATATCTTTTTCATTCATAGAAGGATATTGATCCCACACGTAGTCGAGAATAGTAGCAGTTGATTTGAATTCAGCTTGCTTTTGATCATAGTAACCTATTTTAAGGTTTGCACCAGTTGTTATCTTTCCTCCTAATGCAGGTTGTCGTTCGGCAATCGTTTTAATTAATGTTGATTTACCGATACCATTAGGACCAATAATTGCTACATGGTCTCCTTTAGTTACTTCCAAATCAATAGGTTGCGTAATGGGTTGTTCATAGCCAATGGTTAAATGCTTAATATGGAAAACATCATTGCCTGTATTACGGTCAAAATCAAATTGAATGTTAGCACTACGTGCATCAAGTAAGGGTTTATCAATACGTTCGATTTTTTCTAACATTTTACGACGACTTTTGGCCATTCCTGAAGTAGAGGCACGAGCAATATTTTTATCTACAAAAGTTTCGAGCTTTTTAATTTCAGCTTGTTGATTTTCATACTCTTGCATGCGTTTTTCATAATATTTATCACGTTGAGTGATAAATTGACCATAATTTCCGACGTAATGTTGCACGTCGCCTAACGCTACATCGTATATTTGTGTTACGATTTTATCTAAAAAGTAACGATCGTGACTAATTATAATGATGGCGCCTTTAAAATAATTCAAATAACTTTCTAGCCATTGTGTTGTTTCCATATCTAGATGGTTAGTAGGCTCATCAAGTAATAATAAATCAGGATCTTCAAGAAGCATTTGAGCTAAAGAAAGACGTGTTTTTTGACCACCACTAAAATCATTGATAGGACGATTAAAATCCTCATCAGTAAAATGTAAACCATGTAGCACTGTTTTGATTTTACTTTCATATTGATAACCTTCTAATTGTTCAAATCTATTTGATAAATTTTCATATTTTTCAATATGTGCTTTATAGTCATCACTCTCATATTCAGTTGCATGTTGTGCCAACCAATGCGTTTCTTGTTGCATTTGTTGTTCAATTTCCATTACCTGTTTAAATGGTTTTGACATTTCCTCAAAAACTGTCTCATTTGTGTCTAGTGTCATTTGTTGTGTCAAATAGCCTAGTTTTAAATTTTTGATTTTGGAAATATGTCCAGAATCATAACCATCAACACCAGCAATTATTTTCATTAATGTAGATTTTCCCGCACCATTTCGTCCAACAATACCAATACGTTCACCTGTTTTTACTGCGAAATTTACATCATTGAAAATATCTTTTCCATCGAATGATTTTGACACATTGTTTAATTGTAATAATATCATTTGATTCGCACCTCTCTAATACTTTATATTCTACCGTATAACGGCTATTGAGAAAACAAGGATTGTTTATTTTTAAATATTTATCATGTATAATATTGTAGTAATTGTACATACAAAATTAAGGATATAATCCAAGTATTATTAGGGGGACAAGGTTTTGGCTAATCATAGCGATAGAATTCCTCGAGCGACGTTAAAACGTTTACCGTTATACTATAGATTTGTTAATACATTAAAGTCAAAAGGTATAGACAGGGTGAACTCTAAAACAATTAGCGAAGGATTAAATATCGATTCAGCGACGATTCGTAGAGACTTTTCGTATTTTGGAGAATTGGGTAAAAAAGGATATGGTTATAATATAGACAGCCTGTTGCATTTCTTTAAAAATGAGATAAGTAAAAATAATGAAATTAAAATTGCCATTGTAGGTGTAGGTAATTTAGGTAAAGCGTTATTGACGTATAATTTTTCTATACATGATGAAATGACCATAACAGAAGCTTTTGATATTCGTGATGAAATAGTGGGTCAACAAGTAGGTAATATTGTTGTTAAACATTTTGATGAGATGCAAGAGACATTACAATATGAAGCTATCGATGTAGTGATTTTAACGACACCTGAAACAGTAGCCCAACGAGTCGCTGATCAACTTGTAGAAGCAGGTGTTAAAGGTATTTTAAACTTCACGCCAAATCGCGTTAGCACTCCGAATGATGTGCAAGTTCATCATATTGATTTAGGTATTGAACTACAATCATTACTATTCTTTATGAAAAATTATGGTAATAAATAACTGTTTTAAGAGGCTGGGACAATATTGATTGTCCTAGTCTCTTTTCATTTTGGTAGTAGCTGACTGCATTGAAAATGCGCTTTAAATCAAGCTTTTTTCAACGCTAGTCATCCTTGCCGGGGTGGGACGACGAAATCA
>ERZ1023396.162-NODE-162-length-19422-cov-215.516549_pt1 | contig 19422 bp, 16 predicted proteins | sample MGYA00380504_ERZ1023396 | MGnify/ENA primary metagenome ERZ1023396 (study PRJEB33173, sample SAMEA4830410) | metagenome | study: EMG produced TPA metagenomics assembly of the PRJEB25223 data set...
TTCTCCTTGATTGGCGGTTGATAAAAATTGATTATGATAATGACTTAACCATTATTACTTAGCCATAAGCTTTGGTTACTGTCGGTATAAAATTCTTGCTTCCATACAGGAATGTCTGCTTTGATGGCATCAAGTAGCCAGCGACAGGCATCAAAAGCAGAATGGCGATGTGCAGACACCACCCCTATCCATACCGCCAAATCGCCAATCGCCAAATCACCAATGCGATGTATGGCAACCGCAGTTTTGATGTCAAAGCGTTCTTTGGCTTGGTCAATGAGTTTTTTGCCTTGATTTACTGCCAGCTGTTCATAGCCATAGTAGGTCAGCTTCTTGACTGGGCGAGCATTGTTGTGGTTACGTACCCAGCCTTCAAAGGTGGCCAACGCCCCACAATCGTCATACATTAGGGCAGATTTGAGCCGTTTGTCATCTATGGGTTTATCCACCAGAGCAAAGCCTTGTGATATGGCAACTTGATAAGCATCATCAATGCTTGATGTGATGACAGATGACCCTTGATGTATCGATGTTTGATGTGCTGATGATGTCATGTTATCCTCCTGCCACAGGTGGAATAAAGGCGATGATGTCGCCATGGGCAATGGGTGTATGCCAATCACCCATTTGATGGTTAATGGCAACCGCAAGCTTATCTTGTGTTAAATCAAAAGCGTATTGCTCACTTAACTGTTCATAAAGTTCGCTCAAGCTTGTCCCAACAAATTGCAGATGCTCTTCATCTTTGCCTGCCTGTTCAGCAAGGCTTGCAAAATACAGCAGGTGTAATGTTTTGGCAGTTGACATTTTAGCGGTTGACATTTTAGCAGTTGACATAGTCAGACTTCCCCCCAGTTTTGTTCACAAGCTTAATGTTGCTGATGTTGATGTCGTGTGATAATGCCTTGGTCATGTCATAAATGGTCAGACACGCCACTGACACAGCGGTTAATGCTTCCATTTCTACGCCTGTTTTGTGGGTAACTTTGGCGGTGGCGGTGATGTTAATGGCATGGTGTTTGTCATCGTATTCAAAGCTAAGTTTGACGCTGTCTAGGGGCAGTTGGTGGCAAAGTGGAATCAGCTCATGGGTATGTTTGGCAGCCATCACACCTGCAATGTGGGCGGTCTGGGTAATTGACCCTTTTTTTGTCATACCGTCGGTTGATTTTATTGCTTGATAAATATCGGCAGGAAAGATGACTTGTCCTGTGGCGGTGGCGGTGCGATGGGTGGCGGTTTTGTTTGACACATCAACCATGGCGATATCACCATCTGCTGTCAGGTGGGTGAATTGTTTATTTTCGGTCATTGGATTCTCTTTTTTTATGCCATTTTTCAAATGATGTAGGGCGGTATGAAATTCTTGAATGGTATTAAAATTGGTCAGCGATTGCCATTGATGGGGTATGCTGATGGCATGGCTGTTAATTTGTGATAAAAATGCCATTACCGAACGGTTACCCTTGTCCAAAAATTGGGTTAATTTTGCCAATAAATTGGTATGATACATGGCTAATAATGGATACTCTTTATCGCCTTTTAAATAAATCACATCGGCATGATTGCCATGTGTTAATTGCTCAAACACAATGTCCGCCCCAAGTAGGCTATCACAGCTTAACACAAGCAAAAATCCATCTTCTGAGCAATGTTTCATTGCCCCTGCGATTGCTGATAATGCCCCTGCTCCTTTACCATGTTTGTCATGGTTTAGATGGTCATCAATGATGGTTATGGTGTTAGACTGACAAAAATTTTTACCATTGTCTGCCACCATGATGGGCAGATTTAAGCGTTGGGCATGGCGAATGTGAAAATCAAGCAAAGTTTCATCATGCGTTTCATCATGCGTTAATGGCAACAACGCCTTGGGCGACCCCATGCGAGACGATTCACCCCCTGCTAAAATCACAACCCCCACTGGCATCATCATGTGTTTTGGCTCAATCATGCGTCGGATTTTCACGCATCAGATGTGGCACAAAGTTACATGGGCGGGTACGATTATCAAGCTGTTCTTTTAAAATCCCTTCCCAGCCTGTTCGGCATGCCCCTGTTGAGCCAGGCAAACAAAAAATTGCTGTGTTATTTGCCATGCCTGCCACCGCTCGAGATTGTAAGGTACTCATGCCAATGTCATCTTTGGATAAGATGCGAAACATCTCACCAAAACCTTGCACTTCTTTATCAAATAACGGCGATACCGCCTCTGGCATGCTGTCACGAACATAAAAACCTGTGCCACCTGTGGTAATCACCGCATGAATGGCTGGGTTGGCTATCCATTTGCTGATGATGGCACGGATTTGATAGATGCAATCGGTGGTTAAGGCCCGCTCCGCTAAGGTATGACCTGCTTGGGTTACGCTGTCAGCTAAGTATTTGCCTGATGTGTCTTCATCAAGCGTGCGAGTATCGGACACAGTTAAAACAGCGATGTTTAAGGGGATAAAAGATTTTTCGGATTTGGCGGTGTCATTCATAAAGTCTCCTTAACCAGACATTGATATAAGATGATATGATGCTAAGAATAGATGCTAAAGTCAGATGGTGATAACAAAATATAACACAATGTGATGAGATGGGATTAGCCACCCACCATGGACAAGTTTTGCATGATGCCACTGTTGTTATCCAACAAATGATGATGTTCAGGCTTGATTGGCATCAAGCGTTGTAATGTGGCGATTAGACCATGAACATCACCTGCCGTTAAAAACTGGCGAATGTCATAATTGGCTTGGTCAAATAAACACAAATGCACTTTGCCCAAACTGCTGACTCGCAAACGGTTACAACTGTTACAAAACTGTGGTGCATATGGCTCAATGATGCCAATTTTGCCCATATAATCAGCATGATGATACTCAATGGCAGGCCCTGCATCATCAGCTTTTGGGGTCATTATCCAACCATGGTCTAATAAATATCGCTGAATTATCTTACCGCTGGCATGTTGAGCAAAAAACAGCTCACGATTATCGCTGGTCTGCATAAACTCAATAAAGCGATAAGTAACAGGACGGTCTTTAACATACGCCAATGCGTGCTGTAGATTATCAAAGGCAGTATCTGCCTTTAAAATACCATTGAGCTTTAAACGAATGTCTGTGGTTTCTAATAAGGTGTCCAAATCTTTAAGCAAAGTTGGCAACATATCAAACCCTGTGATTTGGCGAAAAACATCAGCATCAAAGCTGTCAATACTGACATTTAATTGCGACAACCCTGCCGTTTGCCAAGCGGATAAATGCTTGGCAAGTTTATAGCCATTTGAGCTGACTGCCACGGTATTTAAGGTGGGATATTGACGAGCCAAGGTGATGATGTCCGCCAAATCACGGCGAATGCTTGGTTCACCCCCAGTTAGGCGAATTTTTTTTGTCCCAAGTGCGCTAAAGCCATCGAACAAAACCGCCATTTCATCAAGGGTCAGTTCATTATTTGGGCGTTTTTTGCCATGAGCAAGATAGCCATTTGGTAGGCAATAATCACAACGGAAATTACAAAAATCGGTAACAGATAACCGAAGATAAGTTAGGCGACGCTGAAAATTATCAATCAAAGGCATCATGGGTGGATTGTGGCTGGCGATGGGCTGGCGAGATTGATGTAAACCAAGCCCAATATTGGCTGGTTGCATGATTGATAAGGTTTTCATAAAGGTATCTTGCGTTAAGCGTTGCCTCGGTGATGGGTGAATTGACACGGTAACAAATTTTTAAGAAAATTACCATTCACCCAATAGTAAAATACCTACCACTTTAGTGGTAGATGGCTTTAGTGGTGGGCATCAAAGTTGATTAATGCCCATGTCATGTGCCCATGTCATGTCAAATGGTATATAAAACCATTTTGCTTATTTCAACTTTGTTTACTCCAACATCTGCTTTAAAAACTGCCCAGTATGCGACAATGCAATTTGAGCCACTTGCTCAGGTGTGCCTTCAGCGATGATTTCACCACCACCTTTGCCCCCTTCAGGACCTAAGTCAACAATCCAATCAGCGGTTTTAATCACATCTAAATTATGCTCAATCACCACAATGGTATTGCCCTTATCACGTAAGGCATGCAAGATATTAAGCAACTTAGCAATGTCATGAAAATGCAATCCTGTGGTGGGCTCATCAAGAATGTACAGCGTTTGCCCTGTGTCACGTTTGGCAAGTTCTCGAGCCAGCTTGACACGTTGGGCTTCGCCTCCTGATAACGTTGGGGCAGATTGTCCTAGACGGACATAGCTTAGTCCTACGTCTGTTAAAGCTTGTAGACGGCGATGAATGGCAGGAATGGCGGCAAAAAATTCAGTTGCATCTTCCACCGTCATCTCCAACACATCGCTGATGGTCTTGCCTTTATAATGGATTTCTAGCGTTTCACGGTTGTAGCGTTTGCCATGACAGCTGTCACATGGTACGTACATATCAGGTAAAAAGTGCATTTCTACTTTAATCAGCCCATCACCTTGGCAAGTTTCACAGCGACCACCTTTGACATTAAAACTAAAACGCCCCGCTTGATACCCCCTTGCTCTGGCTTCTGGCACTTGGGCGAACAGTTCACGAATGGGTGTGAACACGCCTGTGTAAGTGGCGGGGTTGGAGCGTGGGGTACGCCCAATGGGGCTTTGGTCAATGTCTACCATTTTGTCCAAATGCTCAAGCCCTGTGATGCTCTCGTACTGTTCGGGAACGAGCGTGCTGGCGTTGTTAAGTTGGGTGGCAGATATTGGCATTAAGGTACGATTAATCAAGGTGGACTTACCAGAGCCTGATACACCAGTGACACAAGTCATGACTCCGATGGGTAATTTTAAATCCACAGATTTTAAGTTATTACCCATTGCACCTTTGAGTTCAATGTACATTGGCTGTTGTTTGGTTGCTTTTTGTTTGCCTGTGCCAATCTGTTGCTCTTGAGTTTTGGCAGAATGACGCACTTTGGGAACAGCGATTGATTTTTCTCCAGACAAATATTGTCCTGTTAAAGATTCTTTGACCTTAGCGATTTGTTTGGCATTGCCTTCGGCAATCACTCGCCCTCCATGCACGCCTGCCCCCACACCAATGTCAATAATATGGTCAGCTTGGCGAATGGCGTCTTCGTCGTGCTCCACCACCAATACTGTATTGCCCAAATCTCTTAATCGAGTTAAGGTCTTAAGCAGGCGGTCATTGTCTCGCTGATGCAGACCAATAGACGGCTCATCAAGCACATACATCACTCCCATCAATCCTGCCCCAATCTGACTGGCTAAGCGGATACGTTGAGCTTCACCACCCGATAAGGTTTCAGCACTTCTTGCCATGGTTAAATAATCCAACCCCACACTGACCAAAAAACCCAAGCGTTCGTTTATCTCCTTAATGATTTTATCGGCAATCTCACCACGATGGCCATCAAGCTTAAGGTTGGCATGGTGGTTTTTGGCATCACCAATCGATAATTTCACAATATCGGCGATGGTGCGACCATCTACTTTCACATTGCGGGCAATTTCGTTCAGTCTTGACCCATCACAGACGTTACAGGTGGTGTCAGCCAAATATTTTGCCAGCTCATCACGCACCAAATTGCTGGTGGTTTTGGCATAACGACGCTCAAGATAAGGCAAAATACCTTCAAATGGCACGGTTTTATCCGTTTTGCGTCCACGTTCGTCGGTGAATTTAAAAGCAATTTTATCTTTACCAGAGCCTTGTAAAATGATGTTTTGCTGTTTTTTGGACAACTCTTGCCAAGGCTTGTCCATACTGATGTCATAATGCTGACAGACAGTGGTTAATAGCCCAAAATAATAGGCATGGCGTTTGTCCCAACCATGAATTGCCCCTTGGTTTAGGCTTTTTTCTGCATGGGTAATGAGCTTATCGGCACTAAAATATTGACGTTTGCCCAAACCATCACAGGCAGGACACGCCCCATAAGGGTTGTTAAAACTAAACAATCGTGGCTCAAGCTCACCCACCGCACGGTCACAAATGGGACAAGAATGCTTAGCAGATAACAACTGGTCGCCCCCATCAGCGTCATCAGCCCTGTCCATATGGTACAATATCGCCAAATCTTGCCCCAATCGCAGGGCGGTCTCTAAGCTTTCTGCCACTCGGTTGCCCAAATCTTCACGCACCTTAAAGCGGTCAATCACCACCTCGATGCGGTGCTTTTTATTCTTCTGTAAGACTGGCAAGTTATCCATGTCATAGATATGACCATCAATACGCACTCGCACAAAACCTTGACCCATCAGTTGTTCTAACAACAGCGTATGTTCTCCTTTGCGGTCTTGTACCACAGGCGCTAATATCATCAGCTTACTGTCGATTGGTAACGCCATGATGTCATCTACCATCTCACTGATGGTCTGTGCCACCATCGGCTCACCATGCTCAGGACAGTATGGGGTGCCTACACGGGCATACAACAGGCGTAAATAGTCATAAATTTCAGTAATTGTCCCTACCGTAGAACGTGGATTGTGGTTGGTGGATTTTTGTTCAATGGCAATGGCGGGTGATAAGCCTTCAATGCTGTCCACTTCTGGCTTTTCCATTTGTGATAAAAACTGGCGTGCATAGGCTGACAAACTTTCGACATAACGGCGTTGCCCTTCAGCATACAGGGTATCAAAGGCAAGTGAGGACTTGCCAGACCCTGATAGACCAGTGATGACCACAAACTTATCTCGTGGAATGTCAAGGTCAATGTTTTTTAGATTATGGGTACGTGCCCCACGGATTTTGATGTGTTCATGTGCCATAAGAAAGTCTTTTATTGGGTGTTTTGTTCATTTTGTTCAGTGAGCCATTGGGCAGATATGGGATTAATGGGGATAAACTCTGTTGCTTCAAGCAAAAAATAGATGACAAACCTAGGGCGTGCCTGTCATTGACTTTTAATAAATGATTGGTTTAATAATTAGCCGCATCATTTTACCACTCATGACGCAACTCATCTTGACATGCCACCCATCAATGCCTTTTTTTTAAGCTAAAGACGTCATTGTCTTGGACAAGATTATCTTGGACAAGCAACACGCTGGTAAATATTTCGCCATTGTTAGCCAACCGAATTGTTAGTAAACCAAATTGTTAGCCAACCGAACCGTTTCCCCAGATTTTATCTGCAAAATTTGTTGTTGTGTCATCTGTGGCAGTTGCGTCAATTCTATCAGCACTCAATTTTATCAGCACCAAAACATCATCACACACCGCTAGATTTTCATGTTAATTTGCGTTAAAGTGAGGGTATATTTTTGATAATTTTTTTTGATAAACTTTTGATAAATTACTTTTGATAAATTACTTTTGATAAATTAAGGAAATTTTATGCGAGGCGTTAATAAAGTCATCATCGTTGGCAACCTTGGGGCTGACCCAGAAGTACGTCAGTTTAATAATGGAGGCAATGTTACCAACATATCCGTTGCCACCAGTGAGCAATGGAATGACAAACAAACAGGAGAGCCTCGTGAAGCCACCGAATGGCATCGCATCAGTCTGTTTAACCGTCTGGGTGAAGTCGCTGCTCAATATTTGCGTAAAGGCAGTAAAGTGTATATCGAAGGCAGTTTGCGTACTCGTAAATATCAAGACCAAAATGGTCAAGACCGCTACATCACTGAAATCCGTGCTGACAACATGCAAATGCTTGACAGTGCCAACAGTGCCAGAGGGGGAGTCGCTAACCAAAATCATCAAGGCGGTTATCAAAGTGGTTATCAAGGCGGCCATCAAGGCTATGGTAACTTCCAAAACCAAAATGGTAACCCAAATGGCAATCAAGGTGGATTTCAAAACCATCAAAACACTGCCAATGCCTATCAAAATAACTTTAACAACAACAACTTTAATAACAACAATAACAATAACAATGACAACTTTAACAACACCAACAATCACTCAGCCCAACAAGCAGGGCAAAACAACCAAAATCAACCCAAACCCAATAACGCCGTTGCCATGCAGCCAGCACCTGCCGATGAAGACATTCCGTTTTAATGGTGGGTGTTAAGCGAGGACAATATCATGGCAAAAAAGCCAGACAATCAGATTTGTGCCAATAAAAAAGCCCGGCACGAATATTTTATTGAAGAGAAGTTTGAGGCTGGGATTGCCCTACAAGGTTGGGAAGTCAAAGCCATTCGAGCAGGTAAGATGAGCATCACAGAAGCGTATGTGGTCTTCCGTGATGGTGAGGCATTTTTATTTGGGGCACATATTCAACCGCTGTTATCCAGCTCTACCCACATCAATCCTGATAGCATTCGTACCCGTAAGCTGTTACTTCACCGTAAAGAGATTGATAAGCTGTTTGGTGCAGTCAATCAAAAGGGGTTTGCCTGTGTGCCGTTATCTTGCTACTGGAAAAAATCCATGGTCAAATGCCAAATTGCCTTGGCCAAAGGCAAAAAATTGCACGACAAACGCAAAACCTTAAAAGACAGAGACTGGGAACGCAGTAAAGAGCGTGGCTTTAAACAGCATTTGAATGGATGACTTGATTTAACCGCTTTGAATCGCTGCCCACGCCAACCACAACCACGCACCCATCATCAGTATGCCTCCGATGGGGGTGATTGCCCCCAACCACCTTGGCAAGCCTAAGGTCATGGCAAATAAACTGCCTGCAAAAATCAACATGCCCAGCTGCATCGTCCACGCCATGCCCTGTGGATAGTGCCAGCCCTTTATCAGTATGCCCATCATAAGCAAGCCTAAGGCATGAAAAAACAGATACAGCGTGCCTGTGTGCCACCATGCCAACTGCTCTGAGTTGACGATGGATTTTAGCCCATGAGCCCCAAATGCCCCAAGAGCGACAGCAACGCTAAGATTGATGCCAGCGATGGCAATCCAGTTCATCAGTTGCCCCTTAATAATCTGGCATGACCATGCTGTCGATGGTCATGGCATCACGGATTTTATCCATGGCGTTTTTTTCGATTTGGCGAACTCGTTCAGCAGAAATGTCATAGACTGCTGCCAGTTCGTGTAACGTTGATTTTTGCTCAGACAACCACCGCTGTTCAACGATGTCTCGTGAGCGGTCGTCTAGGGTATCCATGGCTGCCATCAGTGCATTGGTGTTATTGGCTTCCCAATCAGCCTCTTCAACCAACTCAGCAGGGTCAACACCATCTTCTAAAAATAACTGGGGGGCGTAGCGTCCTTCATCATCATCGTCGTTTTGGGTTTCAAAAGATGCGTCATACGACGTCAGGCGAGATTCCATTTCCAGCACCTGTTTGCGAGTCACGCCTAAGTCTTTGGCGATGGCATCGGCTTCGTCTAGGGTAAGTTGGTTGTTGCTTTTTTTTAGGCTTCTAAGGTTAAAAAACAGTTTACGGTGAGCCTTGGTGGTGGCAACCTTGACAATCCGCCAGTTGCGAATGACAAATTCATGGATTTCAGCTTTTATCCAATGTACAGCAAAAGACACCAGACGCACGCCTTTATTAGGGTCAAAACGTTTGACCGCTTTCATCAGTCCTAGGTTGCCTTCTTGGATAAGGTCGGCTTGTGGCAGTCCATAGCCTGAATAACTGCGGGCAATGTGAATGACAAAGCGTAAATGGGACATGACCAACATACGAGCAGCCTCAACATCGCCGTCATCATAATAGCGGTGAGCCAACTCTTGCTCTTGCTCTGGGGTCAGTATGGGGATTTGATGCACCGTATTGATGTACGCACCAAGATTAACCCCAGGGGCAGTCAAGTGCATGGGAATGGCAGGCACAACGGCATGGGTGGGCGTGCCTGCATAATCAATCTCATCTGTATCAATCTTTTGAACGTCTTTGTGATGGTCTTTGTTATGTTTGGTGTCGATGGGGTTGATGCGTGCCATGGCGTAACCTTTAGGTAGGGGTTGATTGGGTTTTTAATATTGAGCATTGAATGTTGGGCGTTTTTGGTTGTCAGGCCATTGGTTGGGTTATTGTGTTGATTGTCAATGAGATTTTGTCATTATATGAATTTGATGAATAGATGTTAAGTGTTGTCGTGTAAGTAAATTGTGATGATGTGATTACCATAAGATAAAGTGGTATTGGCTGGTGTCAGTGTTGTTGTCGCTGTCTATGTTATCATTGTCTATGTTGTCATTGTCCATGCCATTGCCATGGGCTTGCCAAAGCTGTCGGTTGGCATGTTTGGCAAAGGCAGCAATGTCGTGGACAGAATTTTTATCAGACGCAAGTAAATAAACCGCCTGTCCTTGTGGGGTGTGTTTAAGTGCCATTTTGGCTTTTAGAAGTGGCATGGGACAAGCCAAACCTTGAGCATCAATCACCTGATAAATGGTGATGGCATCGGTCGCTTGACCGTTAATGATTAACTGCTTTTTGGCAAGCAAATCAGTTGCCAGTTGTGGCAGATGTTGTGATTGTTCGGACAAAGCAATGGTTAAGGTATTTTTGGCTAAGGTATTTGGCATGAGTGTGCTTAATTTGTGAGTAATAACATAAATAAAGCATGATAGCAAGGTCATTTGATGCTGGCAAGCCATCTTATCTTTGACTGTGTCAATATGAAAAATTAGGATTTTTATCCATGATACTGAATATATTATTTTTACAATAACCAAACAATGTATGACATTAAGGTCATTTTTTATGTAATTTTGTTGGTTTTTTTATTGCCATTACAACCAAATTTGTTTAAGATAATTCATATTAATGATTGCAAGTTCCTTGCTAATCCATCACGTCAAGTAAACCAACTTGATTTATCATCAATCAATATCCCACAACGTTTCATTTTATCCAATTTATCAAGGAAGAGCCATGTCTCATTTTTCACTTACCAAACTTACCCTTGGTGTTACCACCGCTTTAACAGCATCTTTGAGCTTTGCCGCTGGTATGGACCGCTCAGGGCAAGATGTGACCGCTTTTTTACAAGACGGTACTTATGCTGAAGCCGTTTATACTCATATCGATGCCAATGTTACAGGTAAAGATACCGCAGGCAAAGATACAGGTGATATTGCCGAAGCTTATGATTTTTTCCGTTATGGCGTTAAAGCAGACATCAACGACACCTTTAGTGTGGGCGTGCTGTACGATGAGCCATTTGGTGCAGCAATTAAGTATGATGGTAATAGCAATTTTGTTGCAGATAAAAATGCAACAGCAACAGTTTTTGCCCAAGCCATCAATCAGGCTACAAAAGCACAATTAAACGATAGCTTTACTTATAGAAGAGCAATTAAGCCAGTTTTAGACAGTGTTAAATCACCTCAGCGTGCTTTGGCAGTAGCATCAACCTTAGAAACCAATTCAGCACAAGCCAAACCCATTGCTGACCGATTAAGAGCAGCGGCTGCACATGCAGAAGCAACTGACGGCCAAAAGACTAATGTCGAAATTCGTACCAACAACCTAACCATGTTGGTCGGTGCCAAACTGGGTGCTAATAAAAATTTCCAAATCTATGGCGGTCCTGTGGCTCAAAGAGTTAAGGGCGAGGTGCATTTGCGTGGTCCTGCTTATCAAGTCATGACAGGTTATGATGCCAAAATTGCGACAGATACTCAATTGGGCTGGGCGGCAGGTTTAGCATTTTATAAACCTGAAATTGCCCTAAAAGCGGCTTTGACCTATCGCTCTGAGATTGATCACAAAAGTAGCATCTCAGAAACTGTTCCAGTTGTTAATAAACAGACACATCGTGATTTTGGCGTAACTTTACCTAATTCTTGGAACTTAGATTTCCAAACTGGTGTGAACCCAACAACGTTATTAACTGCCAAAGTCCGTTATGTGCCATGGTCTAATTTTGACATTCGTCCACCAACTTATGGTGAGACAACCACTCAACGTGATGGTGGTAATAAGCCAGCATTACCAATCATCAGCTATGACAAAGACCAATGGTCGGCTGAAGTTGGTTTGGGTAAGCGTGTTACCGATCGTTTGGCTGTTTCAGGTGTAGTTGGTTGGGATAGTGGTACAGGCAGCTCCGCAAGTAGTTTGGGCCCTGTCAATGGCTATTACAGCGTTGGTGGTGGGGTGAAGTACAATTTCACACCTGAGTGGGCATTATCTGTTGGTGGTAAATACTTAAAATTTGGTGATGCCACTGCCGAATTGCCTAATGGTAAAGTCGTGGGTGAATTTAAAGATAACGATGGCTATGCCGTGGGTGTGAAGCTTGCTTATCAAGGCAAATAGCTTATCAAGATAAATGATTTATTAAGATAAATAACTGCCCATTTGTCTAAAAACAGCTCTTTATTGAGCTGTTTTTTTGTCTGTTATTTAAAAATATTATAAATATTATTGTATAATAACACCATTCACACCTTATCTTAACCATCAGCATCATCAGGCATTTTATGCTAGAGTTACGCCACTTATACACTTTAACCGCATTGCGTTCTCATGGCTCTTTGGCAGCTGCTGCTGACGAGCTACATGTAACGGCTTCGGCGGTGTCGCATCAACTCAAAGAGCTTGAAAGTTATTATGGTGTCAACTTGGTCAACCGCAGTCGCCCTGTCAGCTTTACCCCTGCTGGCAATGAAGTATTAAAGCTTGCTGATAAAATTTTACCGCATGTTACCAAGACCAAAACCGCCATTCATCGATTGGCACATGGGCAGACAGGACGGTTACGTTTGGCATCAGAATGCCACAGCTGTTTTGATTGGTTAATGCCAATATTAAATACCTATCGACAAACGTGGACAGATGTGGAGCTGGATTTTGCCAGTGGTTTTGAGCCAGACCCACACCAGCTATTATTAGATGAAGAAATTGACGTACTGATCACCACACACAACGCCCCGATACCAGGCATTCAATATCAGTTTTTGTTTGAATACGAAAGCCGTTTGACACTCGCCCCCACCCATTCATTGGCAGATAAGTCTGACATACAACCCAATGATTTATCAGACCAAACGCTCATTGCCTATCCTGTCGATAGCAACCGCTTAGATGTGATTGCTCATTTTTTGAACCCTGCTCAAGTAACACCAGCCCATATCCGTACCACAGAGTTAACGCCCATGCTCATACAGTTGGTTGCCAGTGAGCGAGGCGTGGCGGCACTGCCTGACTGGGTGGTGAAAGATTATGAAAAAAAAGGTTGGGTGGTCTCAAAACCTTTAGGCAAAGGAGTCATGTGTCAGTTGTATGCTGCCACTCGCAGTCATAGCCAAGAAGTTCCTTATATGCAAGGGTTTGCTGAATTGTTGACTTCCATGGTAGGCCACACCGCTGCAAAAAACCCATCTAAATCCATACAAGAGCAAATTTAGCGTTTTCTTCCGACTTCAACGTTGTTTGCTCTTGTTATTTGACTTAAGACTTACTCTTAGAGCTTGGATAAAATCTATCCACTGATTTAACGGTTTTGCCAAATTGCTCAGCTTTATAAATCAGTTGTCTTTTAAGTTCATAAAACCCCAAATCATGGATAGACCTGGCAAGTTTACGATTTTTAACCATGCCTTTGACGTTTGAATATTCAATGGCGATGGTGTTGTAAGACTTGACAAGATTGGTTGTGAGTTTGTGCAAAAAGTCTTTTCTGATACAGCCAATTTGATGATGTAATCGTGATGGCTTGGTTTTCGCCTTTTCACGGTTGTTACTGCCTTTTTGGTTACGGCTTAACGATTTATTCAATCATCTTAGTTTTTTTAATTTGTTTTTAAGTGGTTTTGGGGCTTGTATCTTTTCGCCTGTACAAAGCGTGGCTAAATCTATCATTGATGCCTTTTTTTCTAAATTGGGGTATTTGCTTTTACCTTTAAAAAAGCGTTTAAACGTCCCCTAATTGCATGATGGCAAGTTGTGGACTGCACTTGGTAACCGATGTTTATCCCACCCATCTCAAAGCTAAGATAGAGAACCCAGCTGTTTTAAGACTTCGTTAATGCCAATCAATCGGCTCATAATCGTGTATTATAGAGATTTAGATGGATTTTAAGCAGTAGTTATTAGCCCCTTTCATCTGCCAATCATCTTGATGATGGCTGACAATCACCAACAGTCCATTGGCTTGGTGTGCCTTGAGCTGTTGCCAGACATATTGACGAGTGTGGGCATCTAGCCCTGCAAATGGTTCATCTAATAACAGCACTTTACGGGGTTTTAATAGCAGTCTAGCCAAGGCGATACGCCGAGCCTGCCCACCAGATACCAGTGTGCCATATTCGCCCAGTTGTGTCTCTAGCCCTTGTGGTTGTGAGGCAATCCAATCACTCAATGCCACTTTGTCCAAGGCGGTCAGTAGCTCATCATCAGTGGCATTTGGGTTACCCAATCGCAGATTATTGGCAAGACTTTGGTCAAAGATATCCAACCGTTGCCCCAAATAACCCAACTGGTCTGCCCAATCATAATCATACCAGTTCACACCGTTTAATGTGATGTTGCCAGTTTGTGGCAGCAACTCCCCCGCCAAACACGCCAGTAAGGTGGACTTACCTGCTCCTGATGCACCACTGATGATTAGGGGTATGCCTGAGCGTATGGTGGCATTGATGTTGCGTGCGCCCACTAAGGCTTGTGGCAGTTTGGCGGTAACGTTGGTGAGTTGTGCTGTTAGTGGGGCATTGGGCATATTGGGCAGTGGGGTATGTGGTGATGGGGTCGTGGGCAAAAATGTCGTTTGCTGTTGATTTAATAAATCATTGAGACGTTGCTTGGCCACGGTGGCATTACCATACGCCAGATAATGCTGAGCAAGGGGCAATACCACTTCGTTTAAGCCAAATAACCCCAATACCAAACCCACAACTAAGGGGATATTAAAAGGCACATGAGTTAAGTTGACATGAGCTAAGTTTGATGGGGTGGTTAATGCGGTGGGGGTTGCCATGTCATTGATGGATTCATGCCCATGCCCCATGCTCAAGCCAATCGCCAACAACATCAATAACAGCACGCTCATGATGCCCCATTGCATGATAAGCATGGCGATGCTTCGGTGTTTTTGGGCTTGCCAATGTTGTTGTTGTGCGTTTTTATCCAGATTGATAAAGGGTTGCGTTTGTTTTTGCCACTGTCCCCACAATAGCAATGGCGTGATGATGGATAAGGGATTTATCAATGCCAATCGGCGATTTTCATTGTTTTGGGCCAAGCGTTTGGCATGGGCAATACCTTGGCGATTTAGCACCATAGGCACAAATAACACCCCAATTAAACCACCAGCCAGTGGCGTAACCACCGCCCAATGTAAACTGCCAATTCCTGCCAGCACCCAACACAAAAACCCTGCCATCACCAGCACGGTTAACGTTCCCATCAACCAAGGGGAAACAAAACGTAGGTTAAACTCATTTAATGTGTCAATATCACTGACCAAGCGGTGCATGTGTTGCCCTGACTGTAGGGCAGTGCGTTGCTGGGTCAATGGCTTGGCAGATAACGCAACAAAAAACTTAACTCGTAAGACTTTAAGCAGATGAAATATCGCATGATGTGAGACCATCAGCTCACCATAACGCCCTGCTGTGCGAGTGATGGCAAGGGTGCGGATAATTGCTGCTGGCAACAGATAATTAAACGTATGTACCCCCAATGCCGTCATGCCTGCCAGTGCCGCTGCACTCAAAAACCAACCAGAGAGCATCAGTAAGATAAGCACCGAAAACACGGTAACCAAACCCAAAAACCACGCCAACAGCCACAAATCCAATGATGGTTTGATAAGGTCTTGTAGGGCAAAAGCGCTCATGTTTAAGTCATTGGTATCAGTACCAACATCAGTTGGCTGGTTGGTTGGTTTGGCATTTAAGCGTGTGTTTGCTGGCTGTTTTCTCATGATATCTTATCCATGTGTATCTTATCCATGTGTATCTTATCCATGTGTATCACCCTATCTAGCCATGGCAACTGCTTGGCATCATGCGTTACCCAAATGACGGTTTTGCCATGGCTAATTTTTCCAAGTAATTGATGAATGGCATCTTTGGTATCTGAGTCAAGGTGTTCGGTGGGTTCGTCCAACAGCCAAAGTGGTGCATCTTGTAATAGCAACTGTGCCAGCCCCAATCTTTGTGCCTGCCCACCTGACAAACCACTGCCACGCTCACCAAGTAGGGTATGAATGCCTTCAGGCAACTGTTTAACCAAATCCCATAACTGCACCTGCTCCAATGCGGTCATCAGCTCGTTATCAGTGGCATCAGGTTTTGCCAAGCGTAGATTATCGGCAATGCTCATTGGCAATAACGCCACCGTTTGTGCCAAATGGCTAAGATTATCTCGCCATGTGGCCAGCTCCTCAGCAGATAATTGACTGAGTTCATGGGTGATGTTGATGGGGCTGTTGTTGTTATGGGTGCTGCTATGCTTGTCATTATGGGTGTCATGGTCATTATCGTTCTTATTAGCGTCAGACCAACCAATCTGTATTTGCCCTTGATAATCGCTAAAGCCCATCAATGCTTGTAATAGGCTGGACTTACCACTGCCACTTTGCCCCATTAAAGCGATGCGTTCTTGGGGGGCAATGTGTAGGCTTATTGGCGTTAGGCGGGTACGCACTGTGTCATCAGTTTGGCTGATGATGCCAACTTCTGTCAATGTTAAGCTGGGGGCTTGATTTGGGTGGTGGCAAAATGGGGAAGAAGACGGATTGACCTGCACACTTAAAGGTGGTGATGCCTGCAATTTCTTAGCTTGATGTAACATGTCAGCTTGATGTAACATGGGCAATAGACTTTTAACCGCCCCTTCAGCTTGGGCTTTGGCATGATAGTCTGAGCCAAGCTGTCGCAATGGGGCGTAAAACTCTGGCACAAGCAACAAAATAAACAAGGACGCAAAATAATCAACAGGCACATGCCCCTTTGCCCATGGCAATACCCCCATTAAGCCAAAACCCAAATACACCGCCACCAAAGCAATGCACAAAGCGGACAACAGTTCTAATACCGCCCCATTTAAAAAAGCAATCTTAAGCACATTCATGGTACGGTGGCGATAATCTTCGCTGGCGTGTGATAAATCCACTTGGGCAAAAGGCGTGGCTTGTAGGCGTTTGAGCGTGGGCATGCCTCTTACCCAATCCAAAAACCGCCCTGACAGTTGCGACAAAGCATCAAACTGCTCAGCTGATTTATTGGCAGTCATGCGACCAATTAAAATCATAAACACAGGCACAAGCGGAGCGGTCAGTAACAAAATTCCTGCCACCATCAGACTTTGTGATGCCACCGCAATCAGTAAAATCAGTGGTGTGCTGGCAACCACTTTTTTTTGTACCGCAAAGCGACTGATAAAGCCATCTAACGCATCAGTTTGTTCAATGACTTGTGTTGACAGACTGCCATCGCTACCAAACTGAGTGCGAGCAGGACCAAGACTCGCCAAGGCGGACAATAACCGCTCTTTAAGCATGGTCTTGACTGTCAGACTGGCATTGGCACTGATAAGCTCACGTAATGTTTGCAAAGCAGGGCGGGCAAACACACACACAGCCAACCAAGGCAAGTATCGCCATAACACATCAACGTGTGGTGTCTGATTGGCAAAATAGTGATGAAGCCACACCGAAAAGATGCTTGCCAATGCCCATGCCTGAAACACAAACAGCACTGTTGAGATGACGGTCATCAACCATGACAGTTGTAATTTTTTGGTAACAGGGGTAAGCAGTTGGTTTAAAAACAGCTTTTCTTGTGAGTTGAGTTTTGCCATATTTCTGCCTTGTGAGCAATTCACCGAACAACTTTTTATGTGTCTTGTGTGTCTTTTGACAGCAACGATGGATAAAATTTGGAAATAAAAGACATCAAAAAGCAAGTTTAACACATTTAAATCTGATGACAGATTGCTTGTTGTAAAATGGGCATCAGCCTAGACATCAGCTTAGGTATCAACACTAAGGTGTGTTGCTAATTTGCCACAACAGCCACTAAACATGGGTGAACAGCTTAACCATCGCCTTAGGCACACCCAATGTCAAGGCGGTGGGGGCATCTAACCACTGATACACACAACCTGCCATTTGTAGAACATCAGACAACTGAGCCACCTGCTCATTATTTAATGTTATGTGTTTGTGGTTGATGTGCCAATGAAAATGCGTCAAAGTGTGTTTAATGCCTGTTGCGTTTGCGTCTGTTGTGTTTGCTTGCAAAACAGCAGGTTCATCACTTTTTTGTTGTTCTTGCTGTTTTAAAAACTCAAGAATAACCTGCTCAGCCAACGTGTGTTCTTGTTCATAAGTAACATCATCTTGCCCATCAGTCAGCAACTCATCACCTTTGGCTTTTTGAATGGCGTTGGTTTTTTGAATAATGTTGGTTTTTTTAATAAATTGCAATGGCAAACACCACAACCCACCCCAAATGCCTGAGTTGGGGCGTTGTAACCATAGTAACTTACCATCGGCATCACTTAACAGCAGAGCATGACTGTGTTTGCTGGGTTTTGGCTTTTTTTTTGCTTTAACAGGATAAGCGGTGGGATTGCCTTGAGCCTTTGCCACACAGTTGCTTTGTAATGGGCAACGTTGGCAAGCAGGTTTGTTACGGGTACAGACGGTTGCCCCCATGTCCATCATGGCTTGAGCAAAATGGCCACTTTGCTGTTTGGGAGTAAGCTTGGTTGCTAATTGCCATAATTGCTGGGTGGTGGCGGTTTTGTTAATGTCTGCATCAATGCCTGCCCAACGTGTCAGTACTCGCTTGACATTACCATCACAGATAACCCCATGGCCATGCAGTCCCATCGCCACAATTGCCCCGGCGGTTGAGCGTCCCACACCAGCGATTTGTTCCCAGTCGTCCACGTTTTGGGGCAGTTGCCCTGTGGTATTGATGATATCAACCAGCTGTTTTGCTCCTTTGTGTAGATTTCTGGCACGCGCGTAATAGCCAAGCCCTGCCCAATGCTCAGCAACTTCATTCCAACTGGCATCAGCCAAAGCATGAACGGTGGGAAATGACGTGATGAATCGTTCAAAATAAGCCATGACCGTAACCACTTGTGTCTGTTGTAACATGACTTCAGAAACCCACACCCAATAAGCGTTTGGCGTGTCGGTGTGGTGTTGTTGCCAAGGTAAATCATGGCGACCGTGTTTGGCAAACCATGTTAATAAACGTTCAGAAAAGTTGTTACTTTGTGTTTGGGTAGGCATTGGCATAAACATTGGCATAAGCATTGATATCAATATATTGTCGTGGGTGGTGGTGTTGTATTGTTGTGGTGGTGTTGTATTGTTGTCGTAGGTGGTGTCGTGGGTATTGTTGTCATCATTTTTGTGGGCAGTAGGGCAGTAAGGTGGTTGTGGGCATGTCGGCTTACTGACCGTTAATCATATCTAAAAATCAAACAACAAAAAAGCAGTCAGCGTTCTGACTGCTTTTTTGTTGGCATGTCTGATGCGTTAAAGACAAGCATCAGACACGTTGGGGCAGATTATCTTAGAAGAAATCTCTAAA
>ERZ1023396.165-NODE-165-length-18124-cov-18.975206_pt1 | contig 18124 bp, 15 predicted proteins | sample MGYA00380504_ERZ1023396 | MGnify/ENA primary metagenome ERZ1023396 (study PRJEB33173, sample SAMEA4830410) | metagenome | study: EMG produced TPA metagenomics assembly of the PRJEB25223 data set...
TCATATTTATTATAAACATTTTGACTTTAGAAAAAGTGGAAATTGTATTATTTTATCTTTGAGCTGACATAATTCAACTTATCGGAAGTGCATATGCTTACGTATTCACAAATGATATAATAACAGAGTCGCCTTAACTTCCGGCAGTATTTTCGACGGAAGGAGATGCTTAATATGCTTATGATCTTCGTTCACATCATTGCACCAGTCATTAGTGGCTGTGCAGTTGCGTATTTTACTTACTGGCTTAGTAGTAAACGCAATAAATAGGAGGCGACGTTAAGCCGCATCAAAAAATCCCCTCACTACCACAAATAGTGAGGGGATTGGTGCATATATGCATATAATCTTCGTTAGATGTATTATAACATCATAGTGGAGAGGAATGCAAAATTAGTATATAGGAGGATGAAATAAGATAGAGAGTATCATAGGATTTCTAACATCTTTTTCTTTGCTGTAATGATCATCATTTTTTCTTTTACAGCTATACTATATATAATAAAAGGAGTTTATATTGAGCAAGCAACAGGTACTTTATTAGCTATCTCAATATTCATGATTATATTTATCCTTTTTGCTCTTTTCTATTTATATTTAGTGAAAAGATTATATTTATTTCTTATTGGTGGGATATTTACCAACATATGAATATGATCTTTACATGTCTCTGCTTCAATTATTTATACACCTTTTCTTTCACATAATTGACGCAAAATGATACCCATATCTTTTTTGATTTTTCCAAATATCACTTGTTTTCTATATTTTAGAGCAAAGACTCTATGATACTTACAATTCGATTTTGTATGTACTAAACTGTTTGTGTCGGATGACATTAAAAAGCATTTCCTCGTGTTGTTTATTTTGGTTGGCTGACCAATATTAATTCTAGCAAGTAGAGATGTATTTTTTTGACAATGGTAGAACCTTTTCTGAACCCTACGCATAGCGTATGGCTTTCTTTATACAATAAAAAAGAGGTCGCATATATGCGACCTCTATTAAATATCACTAAAAAAATTGTTTTTAAATTTTATAAAAATAATAAATGTTTTAAACTAATTTTAATATTCTATATTTGGTGCTTGGTTTACATGTTTTTGGTAACGTTTGAGTGCACAAAAACCAATAGTACTAATAATTGTTACTATTAATAATTTTTTCACGCTTAACATTCCTTTATTTTAACTTTGTATTGTGGTCTACTTATTGTTTTGATAGTAATTTAATTCTAAATCTTTTGATGTTTGTTGACGTATTTTTCTCATTAATGCAGTATCATTAATGAGTGATTTACCATAAGATGGAATCATTTTTTGGATTTTAGAGGTCCATTCAGTCTCATATTCAGGGAAGTTTCTCTCAAGTACTTCTAGAGCTACAGATACTGAAGTTGATGCTCCTGGAGACTCTCCTAATAACGCTATTACTGAATGATCTTCAGAATTAACAACTTCTGTACCGAATTGAATAAAGCCTTTACCATATTCAGGAGTATCTTTAATCACTTGTACGCGTTTACCCGCCGTATATAACTGCCAATCTTCATCACGTGCTTCTGGATAAAAAGTACGTAAATGATTCATACAACCTTCTTTAGTCATTAATATTTGATCAAATGAATATTTGATTAAAGGTAGATTTTTAGCAGCAGCAGATAATAATGTTGTAATATTATATGGTTTAACTGATTTAAATAAATCTAAATTTGAACCATTTTTTAAAAATTTAGGGCCGACACTAGCAAATGGACCAAATAGTAACGTACGTTCACCATCAATATAACGAGTATCTAAGTGAGGTACAGTCATAGGTGGTGTGCCGGGAGGTTCTTTACCATATACTTTGGCATCATGCTGAGCTATGATGTCTGGGTTAGTACAAATTAAAAATTGACCTGTAATAGGGAATCCACCTAAATGTTTACTTTCTGGAATTCCTGTCTTTTGTAATAGTGGAATTGCTCCACCACCTGCGCCAATAAATACATAATCAGCAAGTTCAATTTGAACATCACCACTGTTACGTTGACGCACTTTAACCTCCCATTTACCATCTTTTCGATGATTAAAGTCTATCACTTCGTGATTATATTGAACATTAGCATTAGGATGTTGTTCAATATTTTGAGCCATTTTGCGAGTAAGCTCGCCAAAGTTAACATCGGTACCTTCATTGATTTTACTAGCAGCCATAACATCACTCGCGCTATGACCTTCCATCATTAAGGGGATCCACTTTCTCATTTCTTCAATATCTTCTGTATATTCAATATTGTCAAACATCGGAAAATCCTTCATAGCATGATAACGATCTTTTAAGAATTGAACGTTATTTTTACCTCTAACAAAGCTAATGTGAGGTAATGGTTGAATAAATTCTTTAGGGTTTGAAATGCTATTATTTTTGACTAAATGACCCCAAAATTGTTTTGAAATTTCAAATTGTTCATTAATTTCTTTAGCTTTTTCTATATCAATTGATCCATCAGGTTGTTTCACTGTATAGTTCAATTCACATAAAGCAGCATGACCAGTTCCAGCATTATGACGCTCATTTGAACTTTCGATACCAGGTCGATCTAAACGCTCATATAGTTTTATATTCCAACTTGGTTCTAATTCTTTAAGCATAGAACTAAAAGTTGTGCTTAAAACACCAGCGCCAATAACAACAACTGTTTTTGACTCTTTTGTATTCATAATTGACTCCCTTCTTTTAAATACGAATATTAGTATAATACAGAATATATAGATAATAAAATACTTAATTTTAATATGAACTATTCTTTTATGGAATAGTTACTTATTCTGTAATATTATTGCTATTTCTACTTAACTTATTAATAAGCTAAGTAGAAATGTCCAGATGCATACAAATACTAATAATCCTATACTAAAACGCATTGTCATTTTCATTAACTGTGATTCATTCCCTACTTCATTGACTGCAGCAGTAGCAATAGCTATAGATTGAGGTGATACAATTTTAGCCGTAACACCACCAGCTACGTTAGCTGCTACAAGCAAGGATCCTTTAGCGCCAATTTGTCCAGCAACAGAAGCTTGTATTGGAGCAAACAATGCATTGTTATTTACAACTGATCCAGTCATAAATACACCTATCCAACCTAAAACTGGTGATAATAGTGGAAATATAGATCCAGCTTTAGCAATACCTTGGCCCATAGCACTACTTAATCCGCCATAAGTCGTTACTTTAGATACAGCTAGGATAAAACATATTGTTAATACAGAAATCCATAGTTCTTTCACTGTTAATCCTAATAGTTTCCCAGCAATTTTAAAATTCATGTTATTTGCAATAATAATAGTCAAAATGGCTGTAATTAATATAGCTGTACCGGTTTGTGCAATAAAATTAAAAGTGAGTACATTTGGTGTGTGCGTTACGTCATTCATCGTACCAGGTACATTAAAATTAATTACAAGAGGGTGTAATAGTCCTTTCTTTTCAAATAATCCTTTAAAGAATGATGAACTCCATATAAGTATAATAACAGTTAAAATGATGAAAGGACTCCATGCATAAACAATATTTTTGAATGAATGTTTAGCTACACGTTTAGGTTCTTCATTTTGTTGTAATCTAAATATGTTTTTAGGTTGAAACTTACTAGAGAATAATGCTAGTGCAACCATAGCTGCCAATCCAGGTATAATATCTGCAAGTTCAGGACCTGCAAATGATGTTATAATCACTTGTAAAAACGTATAAGTTACAGAAACAACTAAAATAGATGGTAATATCTCTTTAATACCTCTGAATCCATCAATCATAAATATTAATAAGAAAGGCACAAAAAAGCTAATAAATCCTAAAGTCAAATTACCAATTAGTGCTACCTCGGTAGCAGAAACATCACCTGATAAATTTAACGTATCAATAATAGCTACTGGAATTCCTACTGCACCGTAAGCCCCAGCAGCAGCATTGCCTACTAAACAATACATAGCTGCCTCTAACGGTTTGAATCCCAGCTGCATAAGTAATACAGCGCATATAGCAATTGGTACACCAAATCCGGCTGCTCCTTCTAAAAATGCATTAAATATAAAACCGATTAGTAATAATTGAATACGTTGATCTTGTGAAATACTAGCTATACTGTCTTTAACAATATCAAATTGACCACTTTTGGTAGAAATTTTATACAACCATACGGCCATAATAACTATAAAACCAATGGGAATAATACCTTGATAGAAACCTTCAAGTGTGGCTCCTCCAGCAATGTTCAAAGGTAATTTAAAAACTAATAATGCTACTAATATTGTTATAATCAAAGTTGTTAATGCAGCATAAACACCTTTCATTTTAAGTACTGTTAAACACAGTAAGAAAAGAATGATTGGTATAGCAGCAATAATTGAAGATAACAACAAATTATGAAATGGATCAAATGAATGTACTAACATAATAATTTACACTCCTCCTTTAATTTTTTAGATACTATTCTGCATCTCTAAATTCCTCTTCAATATCTTTATAATCAATATCCATCTTGTTAAAGATTTCATCATTGATTGGGAAATGTTGTTCGAATGTCTCGAAGTTCTGAATTTCAACCTTAGCATCTTCTATTTCAAAGTCTAGTACATGGCCGCCGAAGTTACGATCATCATTCGTAAAGTGTATATGGAATCTTGAAGATTCAATACCATGGAATAGTTCGGGCGTGAAGAAACCAACAATAGTTCCTTCAACATACGTTTCAGTTTGTTCAGGTTGTCTGCGTGCCGAATTAATTAATTGCGTATATGACAGCTCTTGTCCAGTCATCATGCGAACATGCATTTTTTGAATACTCCAGAAATTTTAACAGCTGAAAATATGTTTTCTTTAAGTTCGTCAAAAACGTCTTCAAATGATTTATCTTTAGTTTGGTATGTTGCATCTGCCTTGAATTTCGTCACTGTCGTATAAGGTGTTAATTCATCATTTTTTAATTCAATAAAATCTTTATGTTCATTAGCATGGTAGACCTTATCATCCACAAATATCACTTCTCCATTCGATCCCGTTAAAGTCGCAATACCTGAATCCCCATGTTTTAATATTTTACAAAATCAACTGAACCAAAGTCTACACCTGACGAACGTTCATATTTCATTTTTTTGGAATTTAACCATATTATATTTACCATCATTCCAAATTACTTGGCCACTTTATTTTTGTGATCACATTATTAAAAGAATATATGATATGATTTTTAAATATATTAGCGCGTATTAATAAAAACTCAATTATTAAGTTCGATTTTTCATCTTTTTTCAGTTTATATTTGTGTAGATTACACAAGTATAATCTACACAACGCGTCATTATATTCGATTTAAGTATGTATTAAAGAGACGGTTAAATTAAGTATACTTATAATAATGTAATGTATTTAACTATTATAATAAACTTGAAATATAATTATAAAGTATCTTTTTAGTCTCTCGATATTATAGAAATAAATTTCGCTATCGTCATACAACATAAAATGACTTATCGGAAGTCATCTGTAACTCAATTATTAGAAATGATATAATACAAAGGTCGTCGTTCACTTCTGTGCTGTATTTAGCATGGAAGGAGGTGACATCATGTTCAGTACACTATTTGTAACTATTATAGCTCCTATCATAGTAGGAGTTATACTCACGTTATTTTCTCATTGGCTGAATAATCGTGAAAAGTAATTTAGCGACGACATATAGCTAATACACCAAAAGAGCCCGATAACTACTGCGAATAGTTATCGGGCTCGGTGTTTATCATGTTAGTACACTATTTGTTAATCAAATTATAACACTGGTTAATAGAGGAATGCAACAGAACCATATTTAATATGATTAATATAGGTATTTGGCCAATGGTCATTCTAGCATTATTAATCATAGCTAATAGTATTTTTATGGTTTACAAGACAGTAGACGTTAAAAAACGCAAATGACAAAAAAGCAATCTCACTCTTAATTTATGTGAGATTGCTTTTATTTATCATAATAATATAATGACGTTTCAAGCACATTATTTAATGTTACAAACACTTCTTCAACTGTATAGTTATAGTCATTTTCTACCCAACGTCGTAGTACTTCTATTACGCCACTACTGTAAAAATCAGCTACAATTTCAGGATGTTTACTTTCTCTAATCTTTTGCGCTAAGGGGTCACGCTTACGAGTTGAATTATTTAACATCATTTCGCGACCCACATTCGTTAAACTTCTAAATACATCTGCCTGTCGAGACGAAACTAATAGATGCTTAAAAATCTTTTTATTATTACAAATGTAATAAATAAAGTCTTCAAATGATTCAGAGGTTGTAATGTCTGCTGATGTGTCACCTTTAGCTATAATTTGTTGTGCAATAAAGTCAGGTAAAGTGTAGAGTAATTCATATTTATCTTGGAAGTATCTATAGAACGTACTGCGGTTGATTTCTGCAATATCACATATTTTTTGAACCGTGATTTCATCAAAATGATAATCATGTAAAAGTATAAACACTGTTTCATGAATATGTTTAATCATACGCTTTTGATTTGCTGACGGCATTATCTGATTCTCCTATTTATTTAATCTAGTCAGATAGCCTGACGTAATAAGAGTAATTTATCACAATAAAGTTGATTTTTCCAAACATAACAACTGATACTACGTTTAAATTTGTTTATAAAAAAAGAGTAAATAAGTTATTTGAAACGTTTAATACTATAAGAGCGATATAAAAAAGTAGGAGCGAAACTGAGTTTAGTTTCACTCCCTCGCAATATAGCTACGATTGAGAAGAGTTTGTCTTAAGCGCCTTCTCAACTTGGTTTGCTACTGTAAATTTGCATTATGAGTTTTAAATATGCTACACCAAACGAGCATATTCTTTATTTGTCTATCTTAACTTTGTAATTAGTTAGTCTCAATATCTTCTAACCATTCATCTACTTTATTATCATTATCATCCACATAGTCTTTAGCTACTTGTTCTGGATTTTTGTTATCAACAAAGATTTTTTTAGCTAATTTGTCTTCGTCAGATTTACTCCAATCATCTGCCATACGTGTTGCAATTGTGTATGCAGCTGGATGTGCCTCTTTAAAGTTTTTGTTAAATACTAAGTCAATATGTTGATTATTATTACCATAAATGTTGTCAGGATCTTTCAACATTTTAACGTCTAATTCTTTAGAGAACCAACTAGGTTCCATTGATGTGAAGACGATAGGTTCTTGTTGTTTAAAAGCAGATTGAATTTTCTTGAATTGGTCTTGGTCAGAACTTTCTTTCAAGCTATATTTATCCAAGTTGTCACTATCAAGTTCATCTTTAGTTTCTTGCATAACGCCATTACGTGCGTCTGTGCCTTGAATTGTCCAATCTACAGATTTTCCGAAGTCACTGTTTTTTAAGTCACTAATTGAGTCGACATCTTGCACGTACTTAGGTACGGCTAAACCTACTTTTGCGTTATCAATTAAATGTTTATCATCATAAATTGTTAATTTACTTTTGAACTTATCGTAGTAACTTTTATCAGTAGTAGGGAAGATACCTGATGCATGGAATGAATCAGAATTCTCTGATACAGCAGTATATAACGGGCCACTTGCTGTTACTGGTGTAGTTGTTACATCATAACCTGCTTTTTTCAATACTTCTGCTATAACTAGTGAACGTGGTGTTGAATTATCACTCGCGATATAAGGTATTTCGATTTCTTTATTACCAAGTGATGTTTGACTATCGTCTGATGAACCACTACCGCTACCACTATTACCACAAGCACTTAGCACTATAGCTAAGGCTAGTGTGGCTAGTAGTCCTAAGAATTTCGAACTACGTCGTTTTAACATAACGTGTTTCCTCCTTTTTAATATTAGTCTCTAAGTTCGTCATCATGACGATGTTGAGATGATCGGTTATATCTATCGTAAACACCTTTGTTGTTTTCACGAGCGTATAACATTAATGCTTTGAATAATACATCTTGATCAATATTGCTATCAGTTAATTCTTTGTATAAGTTTGTTGTTTTATCGAAATTTGAATCATGATAATCATCGTTTCTATCGTAATTGTCTTGATAGTGTCGATCATTATAATTACGCTCATCATGATGAGTATGGTCGCCATCTTGAGTATAAAGTGATTCATAGTCGATATCATCACGTTGATTATCATAATGATGTTGGCGATGATGCTGGTCATGATGATTATCTAAATGCACAGAACGGTTATAATCTTCGTCATTATAATTGCGATTGTGGTTACGTTTGTCATTTTGATAAACATAGTTATCTTTGTCTTGTCTAGCGTATTCATTATTTTTATCGTTGACATGACCTTTTTCAGAAGATGTGTCGTGATGATTATCTTCTTCTAAAGCTTTACCTTCAACGTCAATGTTTGGCAATACTGCACCTAACCATTTAGGAAGGTACCATGAAGCTTTACCAAAGAGTTTCGTCAATGCTGGAATTAATGTCATACGTACGACGAATGCGTCGAATAACACACCGAAACCTAATGCGATACCCATTGACTTAATTGCACTGTCATCTTGGAAGACGAATGCGATGAATACACTGAACATAATAAGTGCAGCAGCTACGATAACAGGTCCACTTTCTTTGATACCTACACGGATTGAATGATCATTGTCGCCAGTCTTACTGTATTCTTCATGTACACGTGTCATTAAGAAGAGCTCGTAGTCGATGGCAAGTCCGAATAACAATCCAATTGTGACTACTGGAAGGAATGCGAGTAATGGTCCTGTGTTTTCAATACCAAATAAGCTACCCATAAAGCCATGTTGAATGACTAATGTTGTGAAACCTAATGTAGCCATTAATGAAAGGATAAAGCCTAGTACTGCTTTTAATGGAACTAAGATTGAACGGAACACAATCATTAATAAGACGAATGCTAATACAACGATAACGCCTGCAAATACTGGAATAGCGTTGTTTAGTTTTTCTGACATATCGATGTTAATAACACTTTGTCCTGAAATTTCAGTGTCATAGTCATATTTTTCTTGCGCTTGGCTATGATAATCACGTAAATCATATACTAGATTTTCTGTTGACTGTGAGTTCGGTCCTTTTTCAGGAATGATTGTGAATAATGCGTAATTGTTGTTGTCAGTTAGTTGTGCTTTTGAAACTGTATCAACATTATCAATGTCTTCTACATCACTACGCATATTATTTAAGTCACGTTCGATAGTGCTTTTACTTCCACCATCTTTTGTATTTACTAACATGACAATTTGTCCGTTATAACCTTCGCCAAAATTATCTGAGATCAATTTATAAGCTTTGTATTCTGATGAGTCAGTTGGTTTTAAACTATCATCTGGAATACCTAAACGCATGCCACTGACTGGTATAGCAGCTAAAATTAAAATAATTAAACTTACAATAACAGCGATAACTGGCTTACCAACAATAAATTTTGCCCAAGGATGATCTTTAGGGTCTTTACTTTTAGATGGTTTATCTTTAATTTTAATACTTTTATGGAAGATACTGATTAGGGCAGGTAATAGTGTTAATGCTGCTAATACTGCAAATAACACACTAATCGCTGAAGCAAATCCCATAACCGATAAGAAGTCGATTCCTACAAGTGATAAACCACAAACAGCAATCATAACTGTAAGACCAGCGAATATTACAGCACTACCTGCTGTACCCACTGCTGTTGCGATAGCTTCTACAGTATCGACACCTTTTTTCTTAAGTTCTTTAAATCTAAATAGAATAAAGAGTGAGTAGTCAATACCAACAGCTAAACCTATCATTACAGCTAGTGTAAGCGTGAAGTTTGGAATATCAAAGATATATGTTAATAATGCGATGATACCAACACTTGAACCTAAACCGATGATTGCACTAATAATTGGCATACCAGCTGCGATAAGTGAACCAAAGGTAATAAGTAAGATTACGAATGCTACGACGATACCGACAATTTCTGATGTACCACCAATTTCAGCATTCATAGAGCTACCTTGAGCTTTTTCAATTTGCACATTGTGGTTGTCAGTTACATCTTTTAATTCTTTGTCGATGATATGTTTAGAAGAATCTTTTAATCCAGTTTGTGGAACTACATAACTTACGTTAGCGATAGCGGTATCGCCTTCATCGTTAACTTGTCCACTGTCATATGGATTAGAGATATTTTGGATATAATCATCATTTTGTCTGATATTGTCTAAAGCATCTTCAATATCTTTCTTCGTATCTTTATTATTGAGTCCATCATTCTTATTAGAATGGAAGACTATTTTCATCGAGGCTTTCTCACTGTCCTGATGAAATTCTTTACTAATTTTATCGTTTGTGTCTAATGACTTAAGGCCGTTCATAGTGATGTCACTGTCAAACTTCGGTGAGTTTATCATTAATGGCGTGATAATGACACCTAGTATAACAAGCCATCCTATAACACTTAGCCATTTGTTCTTAGCTATAAATTTTCCTAGTTTGTATAATAGCTTTGCCAAGACATTTCCCCCTATTTCATTAATTTATATCGCTTAAAGTATGGGTAGTATGTTGATGATTTGTGAGCAATTACATTAAACCGATACCTCAAATTAAGCATATTTAAAATGTTACATTTGATAATGTAACAAGTTATACCCACGTTCGGGTACCATTAAAAGTTTTAAGTCGTTGGAAAATGCAACACTTTGGAAAAAATGTTGGTGAAAATAGTGTGTATTAAGGGAATATATAAGAAAACAGGTAACCTCGTGATGATGGTATACCTGAAAATAATTTGGTACGTAGACTTACGATGTAGTTAGTTCATTAAATAAAACAGGAGAAGTAATGCGTCTATTAAGACAAAAATTACGCCAGGAATATAAATTTTTGGTTCTGTTGCAAAGTTAAAAATCATGTAATATTTATACTAAAAAACGAAAAATAATTAATACTAACAAAACTCTTTAAATGTACTCCTTTTCTCATTTATTAGGTGAATATTTCTAATATAACAAGTAAAGTGACACAAAAAAGTAAAAAATATTTATCTATATGTCTACTTGTGGTACACCCTAATCATACAAAGTAAGTTGTTGAAATTATCGCATGTCATTTTACTCGATATATAAGAATAATTTTACTCAATAAATGAGAAAGCGCAGTACACTCACTATATAAGTACTGCGCTTTCTCATTTATTGGGTAATAAGCTATTATTTCTAATATTAAATTTCATTAGTTGATACTTTTTGAAAATCCATAAGATTTACTTTCAAACCCATTAGCTTTATAAAACTTATGTGCATTTTCTCTTTCTGTTCTAATTCCACTATTCAATGTAATTACTTTACAGTTTAACTTGTCAGCTAATTTTTCAGATTCCTTTAACAATAATGAACCTAATCCATTTCCTCTAAAATTTGAATTGACAACGAAAGATAATATACGCATATAATTCCCATCATTTTCATAGAACATCATTTTGCACATGCCACTAAAGCCTATAATTATCTCGTCTTCAATCAGTAGTAGTATATAATAGTCTTTGTGATTATTAATCTTACTTAATCGATGAATAAGTTCTTTACTCGTTGTTGGATATCCTAACTCATAATATAGTTGTAGTAACTTATTGATTTGGTTAAAGTCTTTTTCTTCAAACAATCTTGTATATCTTGTCATAGAGCACCTACTTATTTGTAAAATACCATATGCGGTTTTGTTTCTTTATAATAATTCAATCTATTTTCTAGTGTGCCAGTATGTAACTCTAACTTGTGCCCGTCAGGATCAGTAAAATAAATTGATTGCTTATCTCTTACATCTCTAGTACGCCCTTCTAATATATTCACGTCCTTTTTTTTGAACCATTGATACCAATCATTAAATTCACTTTCATCTATAGTAAACGCTACATGTGTGTATGAATATTGAATTTCATTTCGAGGAATGTCTTTTTCTTCGTTTAACGCAACCCATAAGCCACCAATATTGAAATATGCAGTTGTTTTTCCACTTACTAATAATTCGCCACATAAAATATTTTTATAAAAGCATATCGAATTTTTTAAATCACTAACGGAATAACATATATGATTGATAGATTGTATCATTTTGGTCCTCCTATATCTTAGTATATTGAGATAGTTGCTTTTGGGATGCTACGATTTGATTTAACTCTTATTATATATTTTATCATGTCTAGTATTAATTGTTTTAATATTTCATTTGAAGAGAGTGTGCAGAAAATAACCATTTTCTGTACACTCTTGTTTTATGTCTAAATAAGTAAGTATTACATAGAATTATGTGTTCAAAAAGCCAACAAAAAATCTATGTTCACAAAAGACCTCGTAATCAAGTTATGGTACACTAAAGGTGTATATAGGAGGTCTGTATTTTGAAAATAGGTTATGCAAGAGTTTCAACTGGTTTGCAAAATTTGAATTTACAGGAGGATCGATTAAATATATATGGTTGTGAAAAGATATTTAATGACCATATGAGTGGTTCAAAAAGTAAGCGACCTGGTTTAGATAAAGCAATTGAATTTGCGAGGTCAGGAGATACGATTGTTGTTTGGAGATTAGATAGACTAGGACGGAACATGGAGGATTTAATCACGTTAGTTAATGAACTTAACGAACGAGGTGTGAGTTTTCATAGTTTAGAAGAAAATATAACGATGGATAAATCAAGTTCTACAGGACAATTATTATTTCATTTATTCGCAGCATTTGCAGAGTTTGAACGTAATTTAATTTTAGAGCGATCTTCAGCCGGTCGAATTGCAGCACGTGCTAGAGGCCGATATGGAGGTAGACCTGAAAAATTAAATAAACAAGATTTAAACTTACTTAAGACACTTTATGATAATGGTACACCAATTAAAACAATTGCAGAGCAGTGGCACGTTTCACGTACAACTATTTATCGTTATCTCAATAAATTAGAGGCAAAAGAGAATAAAAACAAGTAGAGCAACTAATCTAGCTTACTATAATGAATCTACTAAATAATTTTATATATCATTAACATACAAAGACTTTGATTCAATGTCACTCGATGTAAAAGAGACGTTCTGACAGCGTCTAAAATCTCATAATATTTGCCTGTTATGAGATTTTAATAATAACACAAGAAAAAAGCGTACAAATTCGTACGCTTTTTTAATATAATACCTGTTTCACTAATGAACCAATGTTATATGAAAATATGAAACAATTTTAATCATTTGCTATATAAAGTTTCAAATGCTTAGATGTTAATGTTTTATTCTCTTTAACAAAGTTTATAGGATAGCCACTAAATTGTACTTTACCCCCATCTAGACCAGGACCTGGTCCTACATCTATAATCCAATCAGCATCACACATAATTGATAAATTGTGTTCAATTAAAATAACAGTGTTATTTTGTTCAATAAGGTCATTAAAACATTTTATCAATATAGGAATATCAGCTTCATGTAAACCTGTCGTAGGTTCATCAAATATAAAAATACTATCTCTAACATCATCATTTAAATATTGGCCTAATTTAACGCGTTGAATTTCACCATCTGATAATGTAGATAGAGGTTGGCCAAGGGTTACGTAATTTAATCCAGTTTTACTTATAGCTTGTAACTTAGACTGAATTTCATTTTCTTTATCAAAAAATTTTATACCTTCGTCAACAGTCAATTCAAGGAAATCAGCAATGGAATAGCCATCTATAGTTGCATTCAACACTTCTGGCTTATAACGTTTACCGTGACACACTTCACATGTTTGTGAAAATTCACCCATAAATGCAAGTTCTGTTTCAATATAACCTTTACCACCACAATTGGGACAAGCTCCTTTTGAATTATAACTAAACATAGATTTATTTAATCCAGTTTCTTTGCTGAAAAAATTTCTGACTCTATCAAAAACACCTAAATAAGTTAGTAAATTAGACCGATCGGAACCTTGTATCGCTTTTTGATCCATAAATACTGCATTATCATTTTTTGCAAAACCTGCCTTAACAAGTGAACTTTTCCCAGAACCTGCTACTCCAGTTAATACTGTCAAAACATGCTTGGGTATATCAACTGTCACATTATTCAAATTGTTTTGGGTCACTGGTCCAAGATGATAAAAACTCTTTGCTTCACGTATCTCATTTTTTAAGTGATGTTTGATACGTAGCGCTTCCCCAGTAGATGTATCTGAAGACAATAATTCTTTGTATGTTCCCTTAAACGTTATCTCTCCACCTTGCGCCCCTGAACTTGGCCCCATATCAATAATATAATCTGCTTCCTTAATTACATCAGGATCATGTTCTACAATTAATACTGTATTACCTTTATGTTTTAAAGATTTCAAAATTTCATTTATTTTTGCAATATCCTCTGGATGTAAACCAACACTTGGTTCATCAATGATATAAACCAAATCAGATAGCGAACTATTTAAATGTCGTATTAATTTAAGCCGTTGTGCTTCTCCACCTGATAAAGAAGTGGTTACACGGTTAAGAGTTAAATAACTTAATCCTATATAATCAAGTGCTTCTAATTGTTTTCGGAGTGGTTCAATAATAAACTGGGCTGTTGAATTATTTAATTTATTAAGAAATACTAAATTTTCTTTTACAGTCATTTGTGTGAAATCTGAAATATTTTTTCCTATAATTTTACAACTCAAAATTTTCGAATTTAAACGTTGACCGTTACAAGTTGGACAAATTTTATTTTCCACAACATTTTTAAGATGTTTAGCATAACGTTTTTTGTTAAATTCTTTATCTCCCAAGAATATTCTTCTAAATCTAGGTATAAGTCCCACATATTTTGCTGATTTCCGCCATTCTTCAGGTGGTTTTTTTAATTTTATTGGCTCCTGATACAAAAACAAATCTAATTCTTCTTTTGTATATGCTTTTAATTTTTTATCATTATCAAACAGACCACTATCACGATAAGCTTTCCCTCTTTCTTTATCAGGTCCAAAAGATGGGAAATTAATAGCACCTTCATTTAAAGATTTGTTCCAATCTAAGAGCTCATTTAAATTAATGTCTTCAATGTAACCTAATCCTTCACATGTTTCACACATACCATTGGGACTGTTAAATGAAAAGGCATCTGAATAACCGACAAAAGGTTCACCTATCCTTGACCATAACAATCTAACAGAGGCGTATATATCAGATACTGTACCTACAGTAGAGCGAGAATTACCATTAAATCTTTTTTGACTAATCGTCATTGCTACTGGAAGATTTTTAATTTCTTTTACTTTTGGTTTAGGTTGCTGATTTAAATGAAATTGAATATAGCTAGAATAACTTTCATTTAAAAGTTGTTCAGATTCAGCAGCTACTGTTCTGAATACCAGTGATGACTTACCTGAACCAGAACGTCCTGTAAATACTGTAATCAAATGTTTAGGTATAGTTATATCTATATTTTTTAAATTATTTTGTGAAGCTCCTATAATGGTAATATCATTCATAAATTAAATTGCCCTCCATTGTAATTTTCAACAATTAATAGTATAGATGAAGTTAAAAGATTAGTAGAATTTCGAAATAGGTTACATTACAAAAACAGTATGTAGAATATCTAATATTTTATCGTAGACTATAAGTTATCTTAATGAAGTTAAGTTCATTTTATTTTTATAAAAACCTAACAATAAGAGACTAACAGCAAAGTTATAAACTTTGCTGTTAGTCTCTTAGATAATAAATACTGATTGATATTACAAAATTATGCTTTTAATTTTTTAATAATTTCTCTATTGAAATCATCTAAGTCATCTGGGACACGACTCGTTACAATATTGTTATCTATTACAACTGATTCGTCAACAACGTGTGCACCAGCATTAGATAAATCTTTACGTACATTGATAACTCCAGTTATTGTGCGGCCCTTTAAATCATCAGTATCAACTAGTAAAAGTGGACCATGACAAATCGCAAATGTAGGTACATCATTTTGAGTAAAATACTTAGTAAATGTACCATAGCGACCTTCTTCATCACCACGTAAATGATCGGGTGAGAATCCGCCAGGAATTAATAATGCATCATAATTTTCTGGTTTCGCATCTGCAATGCTAACATCTACAGTTACTTTCTCCCCATGCTTACCAACAAGTTCATGTTTTGCTGTATCTCCAATAACTTCAGTCTCGAATCCAGCATTTTCTAATGCTTCTTTTGGACTGGTTAATTCTATATCTTCAAATTCATCTGCTAAAATGATTGCTACTTTTTTAGTCATAATACAACCTATCTTTCAATTATATTTTAAAACCTAAGTACTATATACACTAGAAAAAGGAAGTTTAAACATAAAATGTTTTCTAATTTTTTCACCAACTACATGTGCATTTTTATCTATTTAGTTTAATCTTATTTAATATTAATTGTAATTGATTATGCATTTGTATGGGCATCTACAATATCACGACATTGTTTAGCAGCTTCTACAGGGTCTTCAGCATTTGCAATGCCGCCACCAACAATAATTAAATCAGGATTTTCTGAAACAATATCTCTAATTGTATCTGGTTTAATACCACCTGCAACTGCTACTTTAGAATTACTAATTACAGATTTAACTTTACGTAAACTTTCTAAAGGAGATTGACCTTCAGCTTGTAAGTCATAACCAGTATGAACAGCGATATAATCTGCGCCTAAATCATCTAAATCTTTCGCACGTTTTTCTAAATCTTGTACTGCAATCATATCTACTAATAATTGTTTGCCATGCTTATGTGCTTCATCAACTGCTGCTTTAATTGATGCATCTTCTGCAACGCCTAAAATTGTTACTATGTCTGCACCAAATTTAACTGCTTGGCTTACTTCATAGTCGGCAGCATCCATAATTTTTAAATCTGCTAATACTTTTACACTATCAATATTATCATTTAAATGTTGTACAGCTGGTAATCCTTCATTTATAACAATTGGTGTTCCAATTTCTACGATATCTACATAATCTTTAACTTTATTTGCTAATTCTGCAGCATCCTCTTTATTTAATAAATCAATCGCTAATTGTAATTCCATATGTTATTACCTCCTATATATTATATATTCATTATGGTATAATAAATTCAAAAATACAATACTGACAAATATGTCATTGAGGAGAAGAAATTGTTAATAGAATATAATAATAAATTATTTTACACTTCTAAAGATTTAGCTTTATCAGTAATTGGTGGTAGGTGGAAAATCCCTATTATTTACCATTTATTACAATCAGAAGTACTTAGGTTGAGTGAATTAGAAAAAAAATTACCAGATATTAATCAAAGAATGTTAATTAGACAATTAAGGGAGCTTGAAAAGGATATGATAATAAAAAGAACTATATATCCAGTAGTCCCTCCAAAAGTTGAATATCGATTAACTAGTGTTGGTTTGTCTCTCGACAATGTGGTCTATGGTATTTGTGAATGGGGAGATGAATATTTGAAATTAATTAATAATGGAAATTAGTTAATTTTTAAAAGAAGAAAAATTGAACCGAACTTTATATAATCTCTTTCAGGAATATTGATATATTTTTATATTGATTAGTAGATTGATATAAATAGAGAACGACTCAGAGACATATAAATACACCCTAATCATACAAATTAATTTGTTGAATCTATCTCAACTAAAACGTATGATTAGGGTGTATATTATTTGTGGAGTGAAGTTGAATGATTATAGGTTATGCGAGAGTATCGTCGATAGACCAAAATTTAGAAAGACAATTAGATAATTTAAAGACGTTTGGTGTGGAGAAAATCTTTACAGAGAAGCAATCAGGCAAGTCAGTTGAAAATAGACCTGTATTTCAAGAAGCTCTTAACTTTGTCAGAATGGGAGATCGATTTGTTGTGGAATCTATTGATCGTTTAGGACGTAATTATGATGAGATTATTGAAACTGTGAATCATTTAAAAGAAAAAGATGTTCAGTTAATGATTACAAGCTTACCTATGATGAATGAAGTCATTGGTAATCCATTACTAGATAAATTTATGAAAGATTTAATCATTCAAATCTTAGCAATGGTTTCAGAACAAGAGAGAAATGAAAGTAAACGTCGACAAGCACAAG
>ERZ1023396.173-NODE-173-length-16501-cov-7.023410_pt1 | contig 16501 bp, 12 predicted proteins | sample MGYA00380504_ERZ1023396 | MGnify/ENA primary metagenome ERZ1023396 (study PRJEB33173, sample SAMEA4830410) | metagenome | study: EMG produced TPA metagenomics assembly of the PRJEB25223 data set...
ATTTTAAATGAATTCAACGAAAGTGTTTTTATTTTATTCCCACTAATTGGGGTCAATTCAATCTATCACCTAAAGTTTGTCTACGTTATTAGTATTTACTTTATTTTGTGTAAGTGTTTACGTCAAAATATTTGCCGACTTCACCCATAGTGTCATAGAAGTTTTTAATACGAGTTGCATTTTTTTCTGCCCATGAAATATCAGTGGCATATTGATGATCGCCTGGATTTTCTGGGTTCCAACGCATTTTATATAATGTGTTTTGACCTTGGTTGATATATGAGTTAGCAATGAATTTAGCACCACCGACAATGGCTTTCTTAACTGTATCCCAACCTTCTTCTTTGGCACGTGTAAATCCTTGTTTGACAGCGTCATGATCTACAGCACCAATGCCAAACATATTATAATATTTGTTTGGTCCATCAGTTGTAACTTCATCATCAACAACGTCACCGCCATTTGCAAGCTCAGAAGTTCCGTTTCCAGTTTCAAGTAACGCATGTGATACTAAATATACTTCGTTGATATTGTAAGTTTTAGCAGCTTCACTAAACGCTTCACCTTGACCTTCTAAGATGCCTTTACCATCAAGTAATTCATTTATACGGTTCGCATCAATATTTTGTGATTTGTCTAGACGTAAAAATTGATATTTTTGTGTCTCATCATTGGCAATACGGCTAGAATCCATAGCATATTTGATTTCACCTAGATTTGCATCTTCCCATTCACCTGGTGTGTGTTGTACTTGAGGTTTGAATTTAAGATTATATTGAGCTAAAGCAGCTTCATCTAAAGTTTGGCCTGTGCTGTAATACTTAATAAGCTCTTTACGTAAATCAGTTTCCTTAATCCATACCATTTCGCCATTAGCTAATTTACCGTAGTACCAAGTAACACCATCAATTACTAATTTTTTATAGCTTGTAAAAATGCCTTCATTGTAATCACTTAATGAGCCACTTGCTTTACCGTATGGATCGTTATAGTAATAACCGTCTTTGTTGTAAATAACATAATCATAGCGACTCTCAACTGCATCATCTGAAGCATTAGTATTATCATCTTTATTACTTGCTTCATTAGTAGCAGTAGGGTGGTGTTTTGCATTTAAGTCGTTAGCAGCTATCCAACCAGTTTTATTATTGACAATACCATAAACATATTCGTCTTTATCTACATGTAACGATTTAGATGCTTTAAAATCATTTTGTTGTAAATTATTTAAATCATCTAATTTTTGAGCTTTTGAGCCCCACGGAACAGCATATAGACCATTATTTGTTGGTTTAACTGTGTAATTGCCACTTTTTGCTGCAGATTGGCTTAAATTACGTGTATTAATATCTTTTGAATTTACCCAGCCAATAGGCGTATTGTCTTTATTATTTTGAATTAAGACATACGTATTATCACCTTGAGTACGTTGTTTACCAACTGTAAATGTTTTATTAGCATATTTTGTACTATTTAATGCTGTATTACCATTTACAGATGTTTTAATTTCAGGTTTTTCTGTAGTAAATTGACCCAGTTGTTTAACATTTTTAGTTGCTGTTTGTGTCGCAGTATTTTGCGTATTTGTGTTGGCTGTTCTTGGTGTTGTTTCTTTAGTTGCTTCTGTTGTTGCTTCTTTAGTTGCACTTTGCTGTACTACAATATCACCAGTTTGCATCCAACCGAGATTATCTTTTGATTTTTGATCAGTAATTAAATAGAATGATTTATCACCATAGTCTGCTTTTTTAGTTAGGTCGTATGTTGTGCCATTAACATATGATTTTTGAACACCTTGTTTGTCATATACAGAAGTGTACACACCATTGTTATTTTCCTTCACAGTACCACGTGTATTTTCTAATTCACTTACTTTTAACTTGTCAGTTGTAGTATTTTCATCTTGTTTGACTGTGATGTCACCAGTCTGCATCCAACCGATACTATCTTTTGATTTTTGATCAGCGATTAAATAGAATGATTTATCACCTAATTTAGCTTCTTTCGTTAAATCATAAGTTGTGCCATTGACGTATGATTTTTGAACACCTTTTTCGTCATATACAGAAGTGTATACACCATTGTTATTTTCTTTCACAGTACCTTGCTTATCTGTTAATTCATTTACTGTTAATTCGTCATTAGTAGAAGGTGTTTCTGTATCGTTAGTATTATCATCGTCCTCACTTGTATCGCCTGAATCGCTTGAACCACTTTCTCCCCAATCAGCTACTTGACCAGTTTGAATGAGATACTTTTCATTGATTAAGTCGTAAAGTTCATCATAGCTATAATTATTGCGAGCTAAGTAATCATGTGGATCGGTATGATCTGTTCCACCTAAATAGTTACTAACTGCTTTATGTGTCCATACAGTACCTTGACCATCATATTCAGCACTGTCAGGTGATAAGCCGTAATAACGTAGATTTGTTGCTGCGTAATCAGCGTAATTGTTCATTGAACGTGCGAAATCTTCTGGTGTATGCGTGTGAACTAATTCTACTTGGATATATCTTTCATTGGCTACTGGACCACCGCCCCAAGATAAGTAGTCTGTATTTGCAGTTTCGATAATGCGGTCACCATCGACATAAGCATGAACAAAGGCGTTATTATAATTATTTTTCATATAATTAATTTCGCCTTCAATAGTTGAATTATCATTTGCTGTATCATGTAAGACGATACCTTCAGGAGCACCATTACGATAATCATATTGTGGTAAATAATCAGCTATATCTGATTCATAATTTGGTGCAGTGAAATTTTGTTCTCTAATATAATCATTTACGCTTGAATCTACAGTAGGTTGGTATTTAGGTAAGTCACCAGCCTCACGTTTCACAGTAGTATTATTATCATCTGATGTAGAAGTTGCAGCAAAACTACGCATTTTTGGTGCTGATTCTAAACGCATTGTTCTAGGTTCTACTTGTTGTTCGTTTGTAGCTTCCGTAGTCAATGTATTGTTTTCAACATCGTCGTTTGCAGTTTCTGTAGTTAATGTATTACTTTCAACATCATTGTTTACCGATTCATTAGTAGCTGTAGTTTTATCAGTATCATCTTGGACACTGCGATTTTGAGTAGCAGTTACTACTGGTGTTTGATCATCTTGTGGTAAGTCTTCAGAGGATTGACCATCCGTTACTGATGTTTCATCTGAATTTTGTGCTTGTACGTCACTAACATTAGTCGTTTCATTTTGAGCTGTTGCGTCATTATCGGCTTTATCTTGTTGTGCTTTATCAGTCGTATTATCTTTAGCTTGCTCGTCGGCTTGAGTATTAACATCATACTTAACGTCAGAGCCAGTAGTTGATGTAATATCATCTTGTTGACTAGCTTCAGCTGAACTGTTTTGATCTTGAGCGCTAGTTTGTGCGTCACTGTCATCAGAAGCAGCAGCATCTTGTTGACTAGCTTCTGATGAACTGTTTTGATCTTGAGCACTAACTTGTGCGTCATTGTCATCAGAAGTAGCATCATCTTGTTGTGCTTTGTCAGTCATATTATCTTTAGCTTGGTCGTCAGCTTGAGCATTAACATCATACTTAGCGTCAGCGTCAGAGTCAGTGTTTGAAGTAGCAGCATCTTGTTGACTAGCTTCAGCTGAACTGTCTTGACCTTGAGCACTAACTTGTGCGTCACTGTCTTCAAAAGTAGCCGTGTCTTGTTGTGCTTTCTCAGTCATATTATCTTTAGCTTGGTCGTCAGCTTGAGCATTAACATCATACTTAGCGTCAGAGTCAGTATTTGAAGCAGCATCATCTTGTTGTCTAACTTCAGCTGAACTGTTTTGATCTTGAGCACTAGCTTGATCGTCATTTTGAGTATCAGTTGATTGTGCACTGTTCGCTGATGAAACATCGTTATCAGTATTCGCTGTATCTGTGTTGTCAACTTGTTGCTCTGTAGTTGCTTCATTATTTTGTGCCGAATCTTCATTTGTTAACTCGTCTAATTTGGCATCGTAAGTGGAAGTTGCTTCATTTTGAGTTTCTTCTACAACAGATGGGTCTTTATAAGCTTGTGTTCCCGAAACGTTTGTCGTAGGGTTACTTACTTCTGACTTTGTCTGCTCAGCTTGTTTAACTGTGCTGTTGTCATCTAAAATATTTTTATTTGTAGTTTGATCCTGTGTTTTCTCAGAAGCTTGAGCGTGATGTGTAGTTAAAGCTGTTCCTGCAAGTGTCAGAGCAATAATAGAAGGTGCTTTATAATTAAACTTTTTCTTTTGCATGAAACTACTCCTTTATGTATAAATTTGTTTTCATTATAATACGTCAAAAGTCTTAGAGGGTCATTTTTCATTAATTTGTAATATAATAGTAATGTGCAATAATATTGTAAACTTCTATGAAAACGCGTAATTACAATAGATTTATGTTAATTACATATAATAAATATTACAATGGTTGCATAGAATAGTAATAATAATTAGTATTGCGCTATTATATTGATTTGACCATTTTGACATGTTTTATTTCTTCCTCATAAAAAATGTCTCCGACACTGTTATACCCCAAAGATGAGTAAAATAACTTCGCTTGTAGTTGCGCATTTAAAATAAGTTTTGTGTAACCTTGTTGTGCGGCTGATTTTTCGACGAATTGCATTAATTTTTTTCCATAACCAGATTTTCTAAATGCAGGATGAATGGCTACTCTTTCGATTTTTACACCTTGTTCATATTGTCTGAAGCGTGCAGTAGCAAAAGGCTGTTGATTGTCATTATAGCCAATAATATGTGTTGCAATTGCGTCATAATCATCTAATTCATTTTCGACTGGTACGCCTTGTTCTTTTACAAAAACTTCCTTTCTAATATCAAAAGCATCTTGTTTTTCTGCTTCTGTTGTTATTATTTTGAACATAGTATCCCTCATTTCTTATAAATAAAACCCTATCAAAGCTAAACTAAGATAGGGTAGTAATCATACATTTATTGTGCTTCTTTACGTACTATAGCACTATATTGCCAAAATATACGCATTTGTGCAATGTTCCAATTATTCATGCCCATAGTAAAACCAGAAGGTTTAAACAGATTAACGTCTGTAACTTCTAAAGCTGCTGCTATTAGATATTGAATAGGGACACTGATTTGTTTCATTGTTTCAGTTATACCGTTTTGGTCATAGACCCAAGTGAAAGGTAATTCAGATTCGAACACATCCACTTTATCAAATATTTCAGGTAAAGCAACAATGTAACAAGCACCATCAACAACAGGGTTTACATCACTTTCTTTATAATAGATGCGCAAGGCTTCATAATTTTCTCTATGTGCATGATTAACATAAAAAAATTCATTTCTAAATAATGCCATATCTTTACTATGAATAATCTGTTGTTCTAACATATTAAACATCCCATTGATGTGGGCCAGTTTATCATATGTTTTGCGTGACATATTATGTGCTCCTTTCTTTAATACTGACCAGTAGGCATTTGGTTTGATTGGTTCGTATCAGCGGAAGGTGCCATTTGATCATTATTTTGAGTTTCATTTGATTGTCCTGATTGGTTATTGCCATTTTGTTGCATATTTGGCTCCATATTTTGACTATTATCCTGTTGCATATTCTGATCGGAGTTTTGACTATCATCTTGTTGCATATTTGGATCCATGTTTTGAGTATCATTTTGTTGTTGATTTGTATTTGACTCATCGTTTGATTCATCCTCACTTTCAGATGAATCTTTTTGATTCTTCCTTAACAAGCTTTGATCTATTTCAGTTTGTGGTATGAGTGTACCATAAAAATCAGTCACTCGTTGATTTAAAAACTTGTCTGCGTCATTAATTTTAGGTAAATTTAAATCTTTTCTCAACAAATTCGATGTCTTCATAATGCTTTTTATATCTGGATTATAGTAATAGATATTGTTTAAGTAATCATCTTCACCTTTAAGTTGTGTTGTTTTGATGTCTAAATCACTTTTTAAGTATGTTGTAGCTAAAGATTTAACTTCCTTCGAGCTTAAATTATGTTTTGAATTGTTGCCGACGATTTTAATAACGTCATCAAGTTTGCTGAAAGAATTTTTCTTTTGGGCTTTGGCAATAAGTAGTTTTATTAATTCCATTTGTCTTTGACCACGTTTTAAATCGGAGTCATTGTGACGTGTACGTGCAACAGCTAATGCTTCATCACCATTTAATTTTTGATAACCTTTTTTAACTTTTATTTTACCTGTATCGTTTGTGTTTGGTTCATTTAAATTATATGGTACGTCATAGTAAATACCATCAAGTTCATTGACTGCATCAACAAAAGCCTCCATATTAATACGTACGTAATAGTCTACAGGCACATTTAAAGTGCCTTCAACAGCGTCCATAGAGGCAATCGGACCACCATAAGCATGTGCGTGTGTAATTTTATCATAATATCCTACTTTTGGAATATAGCTTATTGTATCACGTGGAATACTTAACATTCTAAGTTGTTGTGTGTCAGGATTTAAAGTTGAAAAAATCATAGCATCTGTACGAGATTTTGATGCGCTTTGGCCATTTTTTTTACGTTGTTCATTTTCATCGATACCTAAAAATAAAATCGATACTGGATCTTTTGAAGGGTTAATTTTGGTATCTCGTAAATTGGATTTACGGTTCGAGTCACTTCCATTAAATGAATCGTCAATTGCGCCTTGAGAGGCTTTAAATAACATAATAGTATAAATAACTGGAATAACGACAAGTCCTAATGAAAGTAGAATCAAAAGGTATTTAAAAAGTTTATTCATTATTTTTCTCCCACTTTATTTTATAATTTGTACAAATATAGATGTTAATAAAAAATGTTGCGATTGTAAATTGTATTAAAAAAATGTAAATATTAAAATGTACTATAAGGTAATATTTTATTACTTTGAGAGAAAAATATCAACTATGTTTCATTAAAGTGTGCGCATTGCATAGTGAAATATGATCATTACTTGAGCACCATTGACTATACTTTTTTCATGAATTTCAGCTATAATTAATATGTGTAACGTCATTACTCATTCGCTAAAACTTTGGTAGGAATTTTTAGCTATACTGTTTAATGTTTTCAGTAGTGTGGAAAGTAGATATATATTCAAAGGAAGTTAAAATATAAACGCGGCGCAGGAGGAATTATACTAATGAAACAACAATGGATTGAGAAGTTAGATGAAAGTTTAGTAAAACCATTTTATGAAACGCAATCGGAAGAGGAAGTTGAATATGGTTTTAATAGTACACTATCATTTGGAACTGCAGGCATCAGGAGTACATTTGGTATAGGTCCAGGAAAATTGAATGCTTTTACTGTACGTAAAGTAGCACTAGGGCTAGCACAATTCTTGACTGCACAACATGCAACACCATCAGTGGTTATTCATTTTGATACTCGATATTTGTCAAAAGAATTTTCTGAAGAAATGGCAGGTATTTTAGCAGCTAATGGTGTACAAGTCATATTGGCAGCGAGTTATAAGTCTACACCTGAATTATCATTTGCAGTTAGACATTTAAATACTACTGCCGGTGTTATGATAACAGCTAGTCATAATCCTAAAAATTATAATGGCATTAAGGTTTATAATGATGCCGGAGGACAATTATTACCTGAGGAATCGACAACATTGAGTAGTTATATAGATGCTATTGATAAGCCGCTAGAGCTAACTAAACCAGATTTTTCAGAACTTAAAGCAAATCAAAAGATACAGTATTTAGATGATACAGTAACTGAAAGTTATATTGAAGCTGTCACAAAGTTGATAGATAAAATAGAATATAATAATGAAAAAGTAGTATTAACAAGTTTACATGGTACAAGTTTACCTATTTTAGAAAATATTTTGACTGGATTAGACTATACAAATTACGTTATTGAAAAAGAACAATCGCAACCAGATGGCGGATTTCCGACTGTAAAAAGTGCCAATCCCGAAGAAGTTGAGGCTTTCGAAAGGGGAATTAGCTTAGCACAAGAAAGCAATGCAAATTTAGTTATTGCTACTGATCCTGACGCTGACCGACTGGGCATTGTTGAAGTTTATGAAGATGGTTCATACCGTTATTTTAATGGTAATGAGATAGGTTTAATGTTAATGAAATTAAGATTTCAAGATCTCGCTGATTTAAATCAACCATTATATATAGTTAAATCAATTGTCACGAGTGAATTAGCTGAAAGACTAGGACAGTTACTCGATGTCGAAATTAATAATGTGTTAACTGGTTTTAAATACATTTCAGAATTATTGGAAGAAAAAGATGCGGAAGAAGAAAAATTATTGCTAGCCTTTGAAGAGAGTCATGGTTATTTAGCTGAATCTATTTCTCGTGATAAAGATGCTATTCAAATTGTGCCATTAATTATTAAATATAAAAATTTATTAGCACAAAATGGACTTACATTTAACAATGTAATTAATGATATTTATCAAAATATTGGACAATTCAAAGATAAGACAGTGGCATTAAGTTATGAGGGTGCAGCAGGGGTTAACAAAATCAATGCTATTATGGATCAATTTAGAACAGATACAACTTTACCAACTGAGATGTGCGGATTAACAGTTAAACGTGTTGAAGATTATCAACAAGGTATAGTAACAAATATAACGGAACAGTCGGTACAAAGCCTGTCTTTACCTAAAACAAATTTACTAAGATTTATTTTTGATGAAGGTTTTATTGCGCTGAGACCGTCAGGTACAGAACCTAAAATTAAACTTTATTTCTCTTTAAATGTCGACAACATTACAGCAATTGAGGATCAATTTATAGCTAAATATGTAGATTGATAGTACAAAGTTACAAGGAAGGTAAAAGAAAATAAAACAACATAAACTACTTATTGGATTAACAACTTTTGTGATGTTGGTAGTATTAACTTTGGGAGGTACTTATCTATATAAGTACCTTTTCAATGAAGCTACAAAGAAAACAATACCGACCAACAGCCATAACACCACTAGAAAAACAAATAAAGTAGTGCGTATGAACACGACAATGAATACAACTAATAAAGTGTATACACAAATTAATGACTATTTAGAATCAGTAAACTTCAATGGCACCATTACGATTATGCAAGAGGGAGAGTTAAAATTAAATAAAGGTTATGGTATGAAAAATTTTGATACATTACAACCTAATGACGCTAATACGATGTATTTAATCGGGTCAAGTCAAAAATTTTTAACAGGGCTAATGTTAAAACAGTTAGCTATTGCAAAGCAAATTAATATGGAGGCTTCGCTGACACAATATATACCATGGTTTCAAACCATTTATCCATTAAACAGCAATGATTTAATGTTACATCAAAGTGGTTTGTTTAAATATCAGCCCTCTGAACATGTTACGTCAATTCAAGAAGCTACACAGGCAATACAACGTAGAGGTATTAATCCTAAACTCTATAAAAAGCCACAATACAATGATGGTAATTATATTGTATTAGCACATTTGATTGAGGTGATTACTCACCAATCATACGAACAAGCATTTAAACAAATGATAATGCAACCAAATGATTTAAAATTTACAGCTTTTTACAATGATCATAATTTAGCACACAATATGGCAATCGGATATAAACAAGTTAATCAAAAACCAGTGAAACAACAACCGCGCTTTCTAAACCAATATTATGGTGCAGGTAATTTATTTATGGCTCCATATGATATGGCGCAGCTCATTTTAAATTTACAACACAATAAAATATTTTCTGCTGTTGAAACATTACCATTTATTAAAGAAAGTATGACTTCTCGATATCCTAAAGCATATAGATTTGGTTATTATAGTTTCCCTGATAAAAATCGCATCAATGGCGGTTTTTATGGCCAAGTGTTTACAGTATATTTTAACGATCGCTATATCATTGTCATGGGTACAAATTATGAACAACCCCATTTGACTAATGAGTCAATGTTAAAACATATTTTTAAGCATTACTTAAAACAGGAAAATCACAATTATAATAAAACAGGAAAGACATACTAAAAGGCTGGAATAATGTTATTCCAGCCTTAAAATATTATCTGAATGAGCAGATACCATTATGAGATTGTGTGAGTTTTACTTACAATATGTTAAAGCGTCAAAGAAGATTTTTTCGAAAATGTCTGTTTCAATCCCCATAACGACAGTGCAATTAGGATATGCAGATTTTAAATCTGTAACAGTAGCCCCTCTAGTTAATTCCCCAGTTGTTTCGATATCTACGCGAGCTTCTACAATTTGAAAAAGTTCAGGATGTAATAAATATAAAATGGTATATGCATCATAAATGTTAATACCATATTCAAAATCATCTCCACGATAATGTGAAAATAATTGATGCAACATACGTCCTGTATCATTTAAACTTTTCAGTTTCTCTAATTTGGCATGTATTAAAGTCGAACTACGTGCTACATCTAAACCGACCATCGTCAAAGGTAATCCTGAATTAAACACAATATGAGCAGCTTCAGGGTCGCAATAAATATTAAATTCTGCTAATGGTGTGACATTGCCACGGCCGGCACTGCCTCCCATTAAAATAATTTCTTTAATCTGTGTTTTCACTTCGGGATATGTAGTTAATAACAAAGCAATGTTGGTTAATGGTCCAATCGGAATGAGTGTGATGGGTTCTTTACTATTGATAAGTAGGTCATACATTGCTGCAACTGCATTATGAGAAGACAATGTTGATGCGTCTACTTCTTGGAACTCGTAACCATCCATTCCAGATTCGCCGTGGACACTACTGGCACTGAATATGTCAGACAGTAAAGGATGTGATGCACCTCGATGTACGGGAACATTACTATTAAAAAATTGTGTAAGTTTCAATGCATTTGCTGTTGTTTTTTCAATGCCTACATTCCCATTTACAGTGGTCAACATTTTAACATCCAAATCAGGATGATTTAGGGCAATACTGATAGCTGCTGCATCATCAATGCCAGGGTCAGTATCTATAATAATAGGGTGCTTCATAATTAAACCTCCGTTCCAAATTTAAACCTATTACCATTATAATAGGGACTAACGTAAAATTACTAATACAAGCCATTACAATAATGGCAATTGCTCATAATCATAGGGGAGACAAGTAATAATTAAATAAAAAAAAGACTTCTCCGAAGAGAAGTCTTTTTTGACACTTATAAGTGACTTGAATGTCCACCTTGCATTACCCAGTAAGTACCAATAACAGTAATTAAAGTGATAATAATCGCGAAGATTACTTTGAAACCTTGAAGATTACCGTCTTTACCTTCAGTTAAATGCATGAACATTAGTAACTGCACTGCTGCTTGAATAAAAGCAAAGCCAAATATAATTGTAATCTTTGCATTTAAAGTCATTGATGTGTAAAGTGTCACGAAAACTGCTAATATGGTCAAAACGATTGAGGCGATAAAGCCTACTGTATGCTTAACTATTGTATTCATCCACTAAACACCATCCCTATCATATATACGGCAGTAAAGATGAAGATCCATACAACATCTAAGAAGTGCCAGTATAAACTAACTATAAATAATTTAGGTGCATTATCTTCATTTAAGCCACGCATACCTATTTGAATTAATAAACAAATAATCCAGACGATACCTAGTGAAACGTGGGCACCGTGCGTACCTAATAAAATAAAGAAACTTGACCAATAAGAACCGATTGTAGGATTAACACCTTCATGTGCATAGTGTGCGAACTCATAAATTTCAAAACCTACGAAGATTGCACCTAGCAATACAGTGATAATCATCCAAATCATCATTAATTTTTGTTTCTCTTTTCTCATATAGTAAATGGCAATACCACAAGTATATGAGCTGATTAATAACGCAAAAGTCATTATTAATACTAATGGTAATTCAAACAATTCAGTAGTCATTTTACCAGCGTAGTCGCCACCATATTGCAATGTTAATAACGCTGCAAATAACGTACCAAAAAGTGAAAATTCAGCTGTAAGGAAAATCCAAAAGCCAAGTTTATTTAAATTACCTTCATGCGAACGTGCATCAATTGTATTTACATCATGACTCATGACTTACAGCCTCCCTTTCTTTTTTACGTGCTTCACGTAGTCTAGCTTCTGTTTCTTCTACTTCAGAAACAGGAATATGATAACCGTGATCGATTTGGAAACTTCTATAAATCATAGTACCGAAGATACCGATTAAACATAAAATCGCTGGTAATATTGTTTCAAAGACTAAGAAGAATCCACCAATTGTAAAGAAGATACCCATCCAGAAACCAACAGGTGTATTGTTTGGCATATGGATTTCTGAGTAATTATGGTTGTCTAAATAATGGCGACCATGTTCTTTCATGTTTACAAATGTGTCGTAGTCATTCCAATCTGGAGTGATTGCAAAGTTATATTTAGGAGGCATAGCAGAAGCTGTAGCCCATTCTAAAGTACGACCTAAACCATTCCAGTTATCACCAGTTGCTTCTCTTGGAGAAGTGAAGTGACTGTAAACAATACTTACTACTAAGAAAGCGAAACCAATTGCCATAAGTACTGCACCGATAGTTGAGATTAAGTTTAACATCCACCAACCATCTTCTGGCATATAAGTGTATAAACGACGTGGCATACCATCTAAACCAAGTACGAATTGTGGTAAGAAACATACGTTAAAGCCAATCATAAAGAACCAGAAACACCATTTATTTAATGTTTCGTTCAATTTATAACCAACCATCTTAGGATACCAGAATATCAGTGCACCGAGACAGGCGAACACAACACCAGCAACTAACGTATAGTGGAAGTGTGCCACTAAGAAATACGTATTGTGATATTGGTAGTCAGCAGCGGCCATCGCTAACATGACACCAGTAACTCCTCCTAATAAGAAGTTAGGAATAAACGCTAGGGCGAATAACATCGGTGATTCAAATGTAATTCGACCTTGATACAATGTGAACAACCAGTTAAATAATTTAACCCCGGTCGGTATACCAATCAACATCGTTGTGATTGAGAAGAATGAGTTGATTAAGGCACCATTACCCATTGTGAAGAAATGGTGAACCCAAACTAAGAAACTTAAGAATGCAATACCTGCTGTTGCCCAAACCATACTTTGATGTCCAAATAATCGTTTACGTGCAAAAGTAGGTATAATTTCTGAATAAATACCGAATGCTGGCAAAATAACAATATATACCTCAGGGTGCCCCCATACCCAGAAGAAGTTTGCCCAAAGCATTGGCATACCACCATCCGCAACTGTGAAGAATGCCGTGTCAAAGATTCTATCAGTTGTGAATAGCGCTAACGCAACTGTTAGTACAGGGAATGCCAAAATTACAATAAGAGCTGTGATAAATGTAGTCACAGTGAACATAGGCATTTCCATAAATTTCATTGTAGGTGTTTTACATCTCAGGATAGTAACGAAGAAGTTAATACCTGTCATTAATGTACCAATACCTGAAATTTGAATTGCAATTAAGTAATAATTGACGCCTGGACCTGGACTAAATTCTCCAGCTAACGGTGCGTAGTTTGTCCAACCTGCTGCAGGTGATCCACCTACGATAAATGAAAGGTTGAATAACAACATACCTGAGAAGAATAGCCAAAAACTTACGTTGTTAAGAATAGGGAATGCAACATCACGTGCACCGATTTGTAACGGTACAATCACATTCCATAATCCAAAAATGAAAGGCATTGCCATGAAAATAATCATGATTACGCCGTGTGTACTAAAGATTTCGTTATAGTGGTTTGATTCCAAGAATTTGTTATCTGGAATTGCTAATTGAGTACGCATTAATAACGCATCGATACCACCACGAATAAACATTAATACGGCACAGATTAAGTACATCGCACCAATCTTTTTATGGTCGATAGATGTGAACCATTCTCTATATAGATATTTCCACAATTTAAAATATGTGATTACTGCAATTACACCGATAACCATGAATGGGGCACCGATTTGTGCCATTGTTATCATCCAGTTACCTTGTACCAGTAATTGATCCCATGGAAAATTCATTAATGTCCACCTCCATGTTCCTGATCATTTTTCTCTAGCTCAGAAGCTTTATTATCTTTACTTCCTTCGTTGAGTTTTTCCATTTCATCCATATTATGAGATTCTTCTTCCTTGAACTCATTATTATATGGTTCGTCGTTGCCTAAGATCATGGCTTTCATTCCATGACGCTCATAGTTTGCATTTGAGATTTGTGGTTTACGTTTTGGTTGATCCGGTTCATCTAAAATATCTTTCTTACGTTCTTCTTCAGTATTGAAGTTTGGATCTTTTTGAACGTAATTATAGCGATCGTAAGCATAGAAGATATACTCAGGATCAGCTGCTGGATCGACAAATGCCATATGAGTACCACTGAAAGTAAGTTCTTTGTTTTCAGTAGTAGGTAAAAGTTGCTTATCAAAAGTATCTTGATCTAATACTTTTTTACTTTGAGCATCTTTAACCCAATCCTTGAAGTCTGATTGGCTTACAGAATGAACATCAAATACTTGACGTGCGAAACCTTCACCATTGAAGTTTGAGTTACGTCCACGGAACGTACCTGTTTCACTTGCAGTCATTGTCCAATCCATTGTCATGCCAGTCATTGCATATTTCTGACCACCAAGTTGTGGAATCCAGAAACTTGTCATCATATCCATTGATTGAAGTTTGAAGACAACAGGACGATCTTTAGGAATAGTTAAATGATTAACTGTTTCGATTTTTTCTTCAGGATAACTGAAGAACCATTTGTAACCGGCACTAGTTGCATAAATAACTATTGGGTCATCCTTTTTCTCTGGTTTTGCTTCATATTGATAAAGCGATTTGACCGTTGGAATTGCTAATGCAATAACAATGATGACTGGAATAACGAACCAAATAAACTCTATTAATGAATTGTGATGCATTTTTCCTGACTCATCATTATTTCTTAAGCGGTATTTAAATAAGAAATAAGCGAACATGATGAGTACTACCGCCATAATAACAAGCATGAAGATGATTGAATAGATAATCAAGAACTTCGAATCACTTGCCATTGGCCCTTTTGGGTTTAAAACTTCTACGTTTGAACAACCACTAAGTAAAATTAGTGAGCCAAAGAGTAGAAGCAAAGACTTAAATTTTGACACTTTTTTGACCTCCTAATACTACAATTGTAGGGCTTAACATCAATTTTAAGATATTACGCGATATTTACAAGTGTTTGTAGCAAAAAAAAATTGTAAAATTAAAACAACCCCAACAGAAACAACGTCTGGTGGGGGTTGAAAGATTTATTAAAATTATGTGTACATTTTGTGAAAAGTGTCATAATTAGACATATTTAAAAAATATAGTGGTCAATAGTGATAACTGTTATCAATTAGGGGTGGTTAAACATAGTTATGTATATTATTTTACTTCAATGTAACGTGTTGATTTATCTACTGCTCCATTAGAATCTTCTACTTGATATTCAATTTTGTACTTTCCTGATTTATTTGTATCTACATGTCCGTTTACAGTAATTTTGTCTGTAAGATCACCATCTTCTTTATCATAAGCACGAATACCTTTTAACACATTGTAGTCGTTACCTTTTTCGACAATTGTGTCCGTTGCACCTTTGATTTCAGGAATAGTATTTTCAGTTGCTTCTGCACTTAAATTAGGTGTCACTAGTGTGGCTGACACTCCTATAGCTGATAAAGATTGTAATAATTTATTCATAACGCTACCTCCGTATGAAAATAAGTTGTTGCAAGTTAAACATAATATAACGCAGTTACTCGTTTTGAACATCGTACTATAGTCCTAATATAGCGAAAAATTTTAAATTTAACTGTAAGTTAACGTTAAAATTTAGTAAATATGAAAACATAACAATGGTATTTTATTAGCTGTGACATGTGCAATTAAGTGATTTTTGAAGTTAATATACATATCAATAGTAAAAATAATTAAAATGTGAAGGGCGGGGGTTATATTAAATATCATTTGTGCAATATAATAGTAAAAAGCAGAATTTAAGTAGTTGTTTCTGTTAAACGTATTGAAAAAACTAAGAGGACATTAATTTTGTTTCAGAGTGTCAACAAACTATCGACTTTGTTGGCAGTTTTTTGTGCACGCTTTCCGCGGGCACTGCCTCAGCTTGTAGTCTTCGGCGAGTGCAATTCCCACAGGAGTCGGCACAATTTCCAGCCAATATTATAGAAAAGTCTTTAGTAGAACTAATACTTATAGTCTATTTACTGACAATATGACAAGAGGATCTCGACAAAGTTTCCGACTTTGTTGGCAGTTATTTTTTGTGCACGTTTTCCGCGGGCACTGCCTCAGCTTGTAGTCTTCGGTGAGTGCGATTCCCGCACAAGTCGGCACTATTCACTGACAACAATATAATGTAAAAAATACACCATAGATAAAAATAAACAAGCCTTAGGAGAACTATGAACTGACCCCAATTAGTGGGAATAAAATAAAAACACTTTCGTTGAATTCATTT
>ERZ1023396.183-NODE-183-length-14671-cov-171.196702_pt1 | contig 14671 bp, 11 predicted proteins | sample MGYA00380504_ERZ1023396 | MGnify/ENA primary metagenome ERZ1023396 (study PRJEB33173, sample SAMEA4830410) | metagenome | study: EMG produced TPA metagenomics assembly of the PRJEB25223 data set...
GAGCAAGCCAATGGCACAAGCACCGCAGGTGAAGATGCTGTTGTGGCGGCGTTAACCTAAGTAACATTAACTTAACTGAAATGACATCAACCGAAATTGCATCAACCGAAACTGCATCAAAGTTAAGTTGATTTAAACAAACCATCAGCAAAAACATTCACAAAAAGTCATGCCCTATCTTTGATAGGGCATTTCAAATGCTCTGTGATTATCATCACAATTATTATCATCACAGTTATTATCATCATATTGTGCCATCGTCCTGTCATCATCACAAGCCAGTATCAGATTTTTGCCCTGCCAACAACTTATCCAATCCAACCACACTGATGCTACTTTGTGGGAACGGAATTTCAATACTGGCATTATCCATGGCATATTTTGCTTGTTCAAGCAAATCACATTTAAGATTCCACCAGTCAGAATTGGCAGACCAAACGGTTAATGTTAACTCTACAGAGCTATCACCAAGGTCTGTGACCAAAACCGTCGGAGCAGGGTCTTTTAATGCTAAGTCATGACCTTGAGCAAGGGATAACAAGATGTCTTTGGCGGTCTTAATGTCATCACCATAACCAATACCCAGCACCACCTGCACTCGGCGAGTGGGCATGGCACTGAAGTTGGTAACGGCAGTGGTGGTGATTTGTGAGTTGGGAATCACAATTTCATGATTATCTAATGTTGTTAAGCGAGTATTAACCAGTGTGATGTCATTCACTCTGCCCTTATTGTCTTTAATTTCAATCATATCACCTTTGTTAAATGGTCGAAAAAGCACAATAATCACTCCTGCGGCAAAATTAGACAGCTGATCTTTTAGTGCCAGACCCACAGCAACCGTTGCCCCCCCTAAAATGGCAACCACTGAATTGGTGTTCACCCCAAGCCTGCTTAAGGCCGCCATCACCACAACCGCCATCAACAAGCCATATAAGATATTGCCCATGAAGTTGGCAACGGTTTTATCCAGTTTGCTGTGTTGCATCATGGTATCAACCAAGCGAACAACTTTTTTTACCAACCATTTACCAATAAAGAATATCAATAGTGCAACAATCAGTTGCCCCAGCATGATTATGCCCTTATTAAGCCATTGGTCAATCAATATGTTTAGATTATTTGCTGACATAATTTCTCCTATTTGGTTTGGCATTAGGTTGGTTTATTAGGGCATGTCTTAATATGCCACCTGAACATCACCCGAATAGCGCCATGTACGAATGATACGCAATTCAAGCACATCTTGCATTTCTTGGGTAAAATGCCCATAAGGGGCTGAACGACGCACCGACTGTTTAGCCGCCTCATCTAGAATGGTTGAACCTGATGATTCAAGCAGACGAATGGCTTTAACATTGCCATCTGGCTTGATAATGACCATCAAACGCACATCGCCTATGATGCCTTGAGCCAGTGCCTGCATGGGGTAATGTTGGTTAGCAACCCCTTCAACATGCTGACGAAACTTTTCAAGGTAAGCACTGGTTTTATCATAGGTGGTGGCATTGCTGTCAACCGTTTCAATCTTGGTTTTGGCAGCCAGTTGTTGTTGACGTTGCGACAGTTGTGCTTCTAGTGTGGCGATTTTATCTCGTATTTTTTGGGTTTGCTCTTCTAAGTCTTCATGGTTGCTATCGCTGTCATTATCATGATTTTTTTTGGTTTCACGCCAGCTTAGAGTGGTTCGCAAATAGCTTTGTTGATATTGGGTTTGTCGTTGTTGCTGATGTTGATTGATGACATCTTGGGTCTTTTGTAACGTCTCACTCTCAAGTGGGCTAATTTGTGATGTTTCTTGTCGTTCAATGTTGTCATGACTGCCACCACCTTGCTGACTGGCATTGGCAATGAAGTGAGCTTCTTCATTTTCTTGGATATTTTGAGTCAAGGCAGTTGCCACATCTTTGACCGTGTCGGTTGGGTTTTTGCCCGTTGAAAATGAGATGCCAAACAACAACACCACATGCACCAACAAGGCAATGCTCACTGCCATGGGCATGCTGTTGCGTTTTTTTGTCACAGTGGCAGAAAAGTAATAACTGTGTGAGTCTTTGATGTGTTGTGCCATAAACCGAACAATTCTTATCTGACCATGTTAAGACAATAACATGTTAAGACAATAAAAGGCTAAAATGATAAAACAATAAAAACTAAAGATAAAAAACTAAAATAGTACAAAATCTCAGATAAAAAATTAAGCTGACAGATTAAAATCACTTAAGAAGATGACCAAAATCTGCTGACAAATTTTTAAACTGTGGTTTTTAAACTGTGGATTTGTCAAACTGGCACATAATAGCATAAAATGACCACTGATAATTAGGGCGTGTCCTCAATCTGAACGACTTCGTCTAAATGGGCTAAAAATGGCTAAATTTTGTCAAACGTGCGTCAAATGGCTGGTTAATATTGCAATATTACCTGCACCATTTTCCTTGTTTGACGGCAATTTATCGCATTTTTATCACCATTTTCAAAATGAGGACACGCCCTAGATGGCTAATTTAGATAAATAAGTTTAGATAAATAAGGGCAACCATGAACATAAGCATGCAACCCAATGATTTTCATAGCACAATATGGCAACACATCTTTAATGTGATTGAAGAAAAATGGCATCAACTCACCGCACCCATAACCGATGAGATGCTACTGACGGTATCAGAAAAGCAGGTCAATGATGCTTTATGTCGTTTTGTAACCAAAAATGTACAAGCCATTTTACAGATGCGTATTGAACTTTATGAAGGCTGGTTTCGACTATTTGCCATCGTCAATATTCAAGGCATTTTTGCCCATGTTGCCAGCAATTTTCGTTTGATACAGATACAACTTGACCGTCAGCGTCAACGTCTGGTATTCGCACAAATTAGCGATACCGAAATTTTACAGTTACATAGCACCTCTTATCTTAAATCAACAGCCATTAAGTTAGGTGTTAATGCTTATCATCGCTTACTTAAAAAAGACCCATTGGGGCTGATATTAGGCAAAATTAATCTGGCTCACAGCAAAGATAACGTGCTATATATTGACATTGGGCGATGGTTAAGAAACAACCAAAAAATCATGAACACGTTGCATAAAGTGCAAGTGAATACCGCACAGACTCAATTTAAACAACTGATTTTACATGCCCAAGTCAATTACCGTGATTTGCTGGCTTCTGATGCCAGTAGCGATGTCATCACCGATGCAGATAATCCATATTCAGAAAAACAACCCATAACAGATGATAATAATGAACATATGTCCAGCTAAACGCTTACCAGCCAAACACTTACCAATAGTTTTCTACCGCAATATTACCTTCACCACGGCGGTTCATGGCATAACCCATATTTTTGAGTAACTCTTTGGTATCATCAACCATCTGTGGATTGCCACATAACATGATGTGCGAATGTGCCACATTCATCTCAACCCCTGCCACTTCTTGCAACTGACCTAATAATAGCTTAGGTAAACGTTCATATAATGTGTTGGTGATGGTGATGTTTTTATTTTCAAGTTTATCCGTTACCGTAACCTGTTGTTCTCTTGTGATGATGGGAACAAAGACAAACTTAGCAGGCACATCTACCAATGCTTGAAACTGACTGGCAATTTTTGGTATGGCATTGGCATACGCCAATTCTGCTTGTGTCCGCACGCTATAGGCTAAGACAATGTCATCATACTTTTGCCAAGTATCAGGGTCTTGTAACATGGATAAAAATGGAGCAACACCAGTCCCTGTTGCCAATAGCCATAAATCTTGTGGGGCAGGTTTTTGGTAGCGTGCTAAGGTTAAAAAACCAAAGGGGGTGGTGTTTAGTAGGAGTGTGTCCCCCACTTGCAAATGCTGTAGGTTTGAAGTGAACTCACCATTGGGTATCACCACCGAAAAAAATTCCAAATGGTCATCATAAGGCGATGACACAATGGAATAGGCTCGAAAAATGCCTTCACTTTGCACATCAACACGCTTTATATCAGCATTGTCATTCACACTAGCATGGTCATCAACATGGTCAATGCTGTCCATGTCAGCGTCATTCGTCTTTGTTGTTTGCCGATAAAAAGTAAGCCATTTTGGCACAACACCCAATCGCACAAACTGCCCTGCCGTAAATTTAAACTTGCTTGGACGTGTTACTTTAAAACTAAATAAGTTGGGAGTCCAAGTGGTTTTTTCGGTCACTGTGACTGTGGATATGTTGTTTGAGATGTTATTGTTGTTCATATATTCATTTACCGAACTTTTATTTACCAAACTTGGTTTTTTACCAGTTTTTTTACCAAAGTTTGCTTATCGCATCATCTTAGCATTATCAGCATTGACCATTCAATCAACTGGCTTGGCAAGACACCAAAGTAAACAATAATCAAAGTCACCCCCACCAACACCAAACCACCAAACTGAACACCCCATGTCATCGGCACATCAAATATCAAATGCTTTGTGCTGACAGGGTCGTTATGGTCTATTTGACCACGTTGGTTTAATCTGACAGCGGTTGAACTGACAGTAACATCACCCTGCTGTTTTGCCAATAATATGGGATGTTGTGACGGGCGTTGATATAAGGTAATCAACACTCGCAAATAATAGTACAGACCAATGGCACTGCCCAGCACAATCATACCAGCCAAGAACCATTGACCACCCTGCACCGCAGAAAGTAGCGTATAAAATTTGGTGATGAATCCTGCTGTCAATGGAATGCCTGCCAAAGACAATAGCATCATGGTCATCACCGCTGTCAATACAGGACGATGCCAAAACAAGCCATGATAATGCACCAACTCAACCGCTTCACCACAAGCCTTGTATGGGCTAGACAGTATGGCCACCACCCCAAACAGACCGATGCTACTGAGTGCATACATCGCCATATACATACTGGTCAATGCTGATGCCACTTCTTGTACACTCACCAACATCACCAACGCATAACCAATGTGAGCAATCGATGAATAAGCAAGCAGACGCTTGATGTTGGTCTGTCTTAGTGCCAATAGGTTGCCAAACAGGATTGACAGTGAGGCAATCACCATCAACAATGATTGCACACTGATAACATAAATAGCACCTGAACCAATAAAGAATCGCAACATCACCGCCATTACCGCCACCTTAGAAACAGTGGCGATATAGGTTGAGACAGGCACAGGTGCGCCTTCATAGACATCAGGTGTCCATTGATGAAAGGGAGCAGCAGACAATTTAAAGGCAGCGGCAAACACCATCATGGCAATACCAACCATCAGCAAACTGTCAATGCCACCATTCATCATCATTTGGTGCATTTCATGTAAAGACAACGTGCCAGTTGATGCAAACACCAACGCCATGCCCATCAATAAAGTGGCAGAAGCAGTGGCGGATAGCACCAAATATTTTAGTCCTGCTTCTAGTGAAGGACGGCGACCAAAAGCATAACTCAACATGCCATACAGTGGCACACTCAATAACTCAAGGCTCATAAATAACGCTGCCAGATGATTGGCTGCTGGCATCAATATTGCCCCAATGGTGGCAGTCAAAATCAGCAAATACATCTCTTCAATTTGGTCTTCAAAGGTTTCAAAATATCCGTAAGTAAAGCTGGTACACGCCAACGCACACAACAAAATCACCACACCATTAAACCAAGCAAAGCGGTCAAACACAAACAAATGTGTATTGATGCTTTCTGGCACATCAATTTGCCAAAAGCCTGTCATTTGCATGACCAACACCAGTAACGCCATATTCAAACCCAAGGCTGTCAATGTGGCGATGATAAAATGCACCCGTTGCCAAGTGATGGTCAACATCACCACCAGCAGCGTCATCACCAACACGGCCAAAGGTGCTAAGGGATAATAAGGACTTAAAGAATTTAGCATGGTCAACATCACTTATTGCCCCTTATTGATGAGTTGCTTGGTGCAACGCTGATTGGCTTGCGTCTTGGGTTACTTGACTGGACTGATGGCCATTGGGTTGATACGCATTGGATTGATACGCATTGGCAATCCATTGCATGCTCTCACTGCTGGTATTCAAAAACGCTTGTGGAAACAGCCCCAGCCAAATCAACCCAACCGCCAAGGTCAGCAAAATAGCAATTTCACGCACATTCAAATCTCGATACGTTACCTTAACATCAGACAGCTTGCTCTTATGTGGTGATTGACTGTTGGCTGGCTGATTGATGAGTGCCTGTTCAATGTGCTTGCCATCACCATCACCAAACAAAGCTTGATGAATCAGAATCAGCGAATACAACCCTGCCCATACCAAGCTAAAGGTTGCCAACACCACATACCAAGGATATTGGGCAAACGCCCCAAACAGTATCAAAAACTCGCCAATAAAATTACCCGTCCCTGGAATGCCCAACAGTGCCGCACAGAAAAACATCAGTAATGCAGGATAATAACGCATCTTACCCCACATACCGCCCATCATCTTTAAATCACGAGTATGCAAGCGTTCATATAACTGACCTGCCATGATAAACAGTGCCGCCGAACTGAGTCCATGAGCCAACATCTGTATCATTAAACCTTGCAAACTCAAAAGCGTACCAGCAAATATCGCCAACACCACAAATCCCATATGCGACACACTGGTGTAAGCAAGCAGACGCTTAATGTCAGTTTGCATGAATGCCAACCATGCCCCATAAAACACCCCAATCAAACCCAAAGTCATGGCAATGGGGGCAAACTGTTGAGTGGCTGTTGGAAACAATGGCAACACAAAACGTATCAAGCCATAAGCTGCTGTTTTAATTAAAATACCTGCCAAATCCACTGAGCCTGCCGTAGGCGCTTGGGCGTGCGCATCAGGCAACCAGCCATGGAATGGCACAATCGGCAACTTGACGGCAAAACCAATAAAGAACAACAACATCACCACATATTCCCATTGTCCTAAATCAGTACCCAACAGCTCATTATAATTAAACGTAATCACGCCCGTTTGGCCATGGTGCAATATGATGAGCATCAAAATACCAATTAACATGATTAAACCTGAAGCTTGGGTATAAATAAAAAATTTTGTGGCGGCGTATCCTTTGGTCTTACCACCAATGGCATCATGCCCCCAAAGAGCAATCAAAAAGTAGATGGGCAGTAACATCATCTCCCAAAAGAAGAAAAACAAAAATAAATCAACCGCCAAAAACACCCCAATCACACCGCCCAAACTAAACAGCAGATTAAGATGAAAAAAGCCCACACGCCTTTGAATCTCACCCCAAGAACATGCCACTGCCATGATGCCAAGTAAAGCCGTCAGCATCACCATGAGTAATGACAGCCCATCTAATGCCAAATGGAAACTGATGCCAAAACTGGGTATCCAAGGCAACACATACTCGGCTGTCCAGTTTGGCACATGACTTGAGGCAAGTATTTGTTGGCTTAAACCATGATACTCACCTGCTTGCCATAAAAATAGCGTCAAGCCCAGCGTCATGACCATGCCCACAATGGCCGTCCACTTAGACCAATGTGGGTCAACTTTTTCTGCCAACCAACACAAAAAACCTGTGATAAACGGAATGGCAATCAGTGCAGGTAATAGTAACGAGTTTTGTAAATCCATCATCTTATACCACCGTCATCATAACCATCACAAGCAACACCGCCATACCAATCGCAAAATTGGTGGCATAACCACGAATAGAACCGTTTTGCATGCCAAGCGTCAACTTATTACCCACATCAGCAAGCACAGGCAACACATTCCATACCTTGTCAATTGGGTCTTTTTGTAACAGCTTACCAAGCAACATAAAGGGTTTAACAAACAGCCAATCGTATAAGGCATCAAATCCCAGCCCATGATGACACCAATGGTACAGCCCCGACCCAATCCAAGAGCATTTAAACTTTTTAAGCAATCGACCCTGATTCACCACATACAGCACCACCGCCACTGCCAAACCAAACAAGGTTGCCCCCATGGCAATCCACTCAGACGTGTGCTTACCATGAGCATCTCCTGCCAGCTCAAGCATCTGCCCCACCCCTTGTGGTAGGACATCACTTAAAGAGGGGGTTATCAACGCCCCAACCCCTGTCGACAACAGCAACAGCACCGCCAGCGGTAACCAATAACTGATACCAGAAAGCTGATGAATGGGGGTTTTTTCTTCACCAAAAAATGTCAGCCAAATCAGGCGAAACGTATAAATGGCGGTTAAAAATGCCCCGAACACCCCCATGTAAAACAGACTTTGATGCCCTGTGGCATAAGTTTCCCATAAAATGGCTTCTTTAGAATAAAAGCCCACGGTTACCCATGGCAGGGCAACCAATGCCCCACCACCAACCAAAAACACATAAAACAAAAATTTATTTTTATAATACAAACCACCCATCTTAAAGACATTCTGCTCATGATGATACGCCAGTATCACCGCCCCTGACCCCAAAAATAGCAACGCTTTAAAAAAGGCATGAGTCATTAAATGAAAAATTGCCGCCTGCCATGCCCCCACGCCCAACGCCAAAAACATATAACCAATCTGACTCATGGTAGAATACGCCAAGATGCGTTTGATGTCTGTCTGTGCCAACGCACAAAATCCAGCTACCACCAACGTCAACGCACCCACCACACCAACCCACCAAAACAAAATATTAGGCGTTAATAAAAAAAGTGGGTGCATGCGAGCGATTAAGTAAACACCAGCGGTTACCATGGTGGCTGCATGGATTAACGCCGACACAGGTGTCGGTCCTGCCATCGCATCAGCAAGCCAAGTATGTAATGGCAGTTGTGCTGATTTGCCCCAAGCACCACCCACCAGCATGGCAGTTGCCAATACCAAAATGGGATTATTCATGCCAAAATGTAAGACCGCCAACTCATTGATGTCGCTGATGTTTAATGTGCCTAATTCTTTAAACAATAAAAACAAACCAAACGCCAAAAACACATCACCCACACGAGTGACAGTAAATGCCTTTATCGCCGCCCGCCCATTGGCTCGCTCTTTAAAATAAAAGCCAATCAGCAAATAAGAACAGATACCCACCCCTTCCCAACCGAGATAAAGCAATAATAAATTATCTGCCAGCACCAACAGTAACATGCTGGCGACAAACAGATTCATGTAACTAAAAAAGCGGGCAAATCCTGCTTCACCTTTCATATACCAACTGGCAAATAAGTGGATTAAAAACCCCACCCCTGTGATGATGCCTGTCATGGTCAATGCCAAACCATCAAATGCCAAAGCAAATTTAGGGGCAAAATCACCCACCTGTAGCCATTGCCACAGCGTAACGACCACAACAGCACCGCTGTCATAACTGCTTAAATAAATGACTGAGCTAATCAATGCCACCACCGCTGAGACAGCCATACTGCCCACACCGATGATGGTTGCCGCCATCTCATTTAAACGGTCACGCATGACCGCCAACATCAAAAAACCAATCAAGGGAGCAATGAAAGTGAATGCCAATAAATTCATGCCTACCCCCGCAAATCATTTGCCGTATCGACATCTAAGTGCCGACGACGATGATAAAATTGTAATAAAATTGCCAAACCGATGGCGGCTTCTGCTGCTGCCAAGGTCAAAATAAAGATGAACATAATTTGCCCATCAGGATTTAACCAGCGACTGCCCGCCACCACAAATGCCAATGCCGCCGCATTCATCATTATCTCTAAGCTCATCAACATAAATAATAGGTTACGGCGTACCATCACGCCACAAAGCCCAATGGTGAACAATATCCCTGCCAATATCAAAGCATGTTCCATTGGTACAAAGCCAAGCAGTTGTTCACTGACTTGTGGGGCTTGACTCATCACCACTGTGGTTGATGAATCCAAGGCTTCACCTAATGGCACATCACTAAATGGTACAGAATCTGCCACAGTGTGGACATCTCCAACTAATAACCACATCAAGGCGTCTCCTCATCGGTACTGAGTTTTTTGCCATGTTTGGCTTGAGTGGCAAGCTCTTTGGTCAGATGGGTACGGACTTTACCATGCTTATCATTACCATGCTTATCATTACCATGCTTATTATTACCATGGTTACTGTCATCTGTGTCATTAATGACAATCATCTTCTCACCTTGTTCATCATACATGTCATGCTTCATACTGCCATGACTGACATTTTCATCATCAATCGCTTTTTTGCCAATGTGATAAGCACTCACCAATGCCGCCAAAAGCAATAATCCAGCCACTTCCACCAGCAATCCATAATCAGTAAATAAGCGAATTCCCACCTGCTGAGCGGTCACTTCATCAGCACCGATTAATCCAGCATCACCAACAGAAGCAACTTGCCCCATATCTGCAATCATCGCAAACAATATCAACGCAATGATTAACGCCACACCCACAGGTGTTGCCCATATTTGACCATTAAGCCAACTGGCTTCTTTGGCATCATTGGCTTGTCCTAGATTTAGCATCATGATGACAAACACAAACAGCACCAAAATCGCCCCAGCATAGACAATGATTTCTAAAGCCCCTGCAAATGAAGCCCCAATCAAAAAGAAAATCCCTGCCACCGCCAACAATGATACAATCATGGCTAAAATGGCATGAACAGGATTTGGGTGCATGATAACCCGAAGACTGGCCATAATGGCAACCAAAGCCAATACATAAAAACCAACCAAAGAGCTGGTGGCAGAAGACATAGCCAATGGAAATGCCAACAGTGGTGCTGTCGAAACAGTGAGTAAAGACATCATGGCAACAAACTCCGTACATTGACAGGCTCTGCTTCATTTTGATGCGACCCTTTGGGCTTATCAGCGATTGCCATGCCCGTGATGCGATGGTAATTATAATCTGGGTATTTACCAGGCCCTGAGATGAGTAAATGCTCTTTTTCATACACCAGATTTTGGCGGTCATATTCGCCAAGCTCAAAATCAGGGGTCAGCTGAATGGCGGTGGTTGGACACGCCTCTTCACACATGCCACAAAACACACAACGGCTAAAATTGATGCGAAAAAACTCAGGATACCAACGCCCATCTTCTCGCTCTGCCTTTTGTAGGCTAATACAACCCACAGGGCAAGCCACCGCACACAAGTTACACGCCACACAGCGTTCATCGCCATCAGGGTCTCGGGTCAGCACAATGCGACCACGAAAACGGGGCGGCACAGGCACAGGCTGTTCAGGGTATAAAATCGTGTCTCTGGGTCTTAGGGCGTGGCTGTTGACCATCCACATTGAACGCACAATGGTAAACATGCCCACTGCCGTATTTTTTAAAGTTGCAAACATTTAATTCACCATCAAAATCACAAAAGCAGTCGCCAAAAGGTTTAGCAGTGTTATGGGCAAGCACACTTTCCAGCCAAAATTCATCACCTGATCGTATCTGGGACGCATGAGCGAACCACGAGCCAGTACAAACAAAGTCATAAAAAACAAAGTCTTAATCAAAAACCAAAAAACAGGGGGGATAAAGGGCAAATCCAGATTAAATGGGGCAAGCCAACCCCCAAAAAACAAACAGGTCATGAGTGCTGAGATGACAACCACATTGACATATTCACCGATAAAAAACATGCCAAATTTCATGCCAGAGTATTCCACATGATAACCCTCGGCAAGCTCTTGTTCCGCCTCTGGTTGGTCAAAAGGATGGCGGTGGGTAACTGCCACGCCTGCCACACAAAAGGTCAAAAACCCCAAAAATTGTGGAATGACATGCCAAACATCTGCCTGAGCTAGGACAATATCACGCAGGTTAAACGACCCTGTCATCGCCACCACGCCCATGAGCGATAAGCCCAAAAAGACCTCATAGCTTATCGTCTGAGCCGCTGAACGCAGACCACCAAGCAAAGCAAATTTATTGGCAGAAGCCCAGCCGCCAAACATCACCGCATACACCGCCAAACCTGCCATGGCAAAGAAAAATAAAATGCCAATGTTCCAATCTGCTACCCCCAATGTGGGCGATAAGGGAATGATGGCAAAAGACGCCAAAGCACTAAACATGGCAATGGCAGGAGCTAGGGTAAATAGGCGTTTGTCGGCAAAGTTGGGTGTCCAATCTTCTTTAAAAAAGATTTTGAGCATGTCAGCTGGTAATTGCCCCAACCCAAAAATGCCCACTCGATTGGGCCCATAACGGTCTTGCCACAACGCCAACATACGCCGTTCATATAAAATCATCAATGCCGCTACCAGCACCAAACCAAGAAAAATAACCAACGTTTGCCCGACCATAAACAAGGCTGACCATGTCTCATAACTCAATGTCCCTGCTAACAACTGTGGCACATCTGGGATGACACGCAACGTCTGCACGGTTTGCGTTGCTTCCATGGTGTGTACTGCCTCCATGATTCAGACCTCGCCATTGTCAATGAGTTGGGGAGCGTGAACGGTCTGTACTTTGACTGTGAACGCTTGACGATGATTGATGATGGGCATCAGATTGGCAATAAAGCCAATACACCCATCTGCCATGCTGTCATCAATATGTATCGGATAAGCAAACTCTTGGGAGTCGTTGATGATGGTCAACATGTCATCTGCTTTAATTCCAAGCCATTTGGCAAGCTGTGTGTTGATGCGATAACTGGGAGCAATTAATTGTGATTGCACCACAGCACTGCGTTTTGCCATCGGTGAGCTGGCGTATAAATCATAAATCGGTACTAACAATAAACCATTTTGGTTGGTGTGTTGTTGGGTATTAACTGATGATTGATTGGCAAAATTGTCATCTTGACCAAACGCTTGACCATGTTTATCAGTTTTATGGGCATCAGCCGTATTATCATGCCATTTATTGGCAAATAAGCACACCCCAACATCTCCTGCTTTAAGCTTACCACCAACTTTGTTTTGGTATTTGTTCCATGCTTGTGGGGAGTTCCAGCCTGCTGACCATGCAAAGGGTATCATGCCACTTGGGGTCTTATCACCCACATAGCCCTCCATTGAAAATGTCAACGCTGTGTCTAAGTCTTTAGGTTGCATTGGCTCGTGTACCGATAAGGAAGCTCGCATGGCGGTACGACCTGAATAGCGTCTTGGCTCTCGTGCCACTTTTAGCCCACTGATGCGAAAATCTGCATTGGGGGCGGCGTCTTTGATGCCTTGCAAATGGGAATGAGTGGCGATTAACTCATCAATCACATCATCAAGCTGTGTCCAACCAAACGGTTCATTATTAAGGCTGGTTGCCACCGCATGTAGCCAACGCCAACCCTCTTTGATGCCATATAGGGGGTGGTAGTAATTGGGGTCATATGCCTGAAAAAACCGCTGAGCCCTCCCTTCTGCTGACACCACCGTACCATCTGCTTCGGCAAAACTGGCTGCTGGCAACACAATGTCCACATGCTGATGCCAGTCTAATCGCTGATGGTCCAAACAGATGACCGTGTTATCCGTCAGTAACTTCTTAAGTGCAACATCACCGATGGCATCAGTGAGCTGATTTTCTACCACCACCACCGCCTCAAAATCAGTTGCCAATAGCGTGTCGATGTCTTGACCACCTAACAACACCACACCCACACTATTAACTTCTGGCACAACCAAATAAATTGATGCTTGATATTGCATACGCAACATGTGTTCATCAATGGGTATGTCTTGACGTAAAGTATGGTCTTGATATTTGTTGTCTGCCTGTTCATCTAATTGGTGATTGGGTTTGGCAGTGAGTTCTTTGTCTTTTGTTGGTTGAACAAGGCTGGTTGGTTGAGCTGATTGGTTGCTGGGCTGTTTTACAGTGTTTAGTATCATGCGTTTATCAGTCAAGACACGCACCAAATGTTGACTGGCGGTGAGCAGACGGTCATCACCAAGACTAACCCCAGAGATAATCAGTGGCTTTTGTGCCATCAGCAGGTCATGAGCAATCAGCATGGCCAAAGTTTTTTGCATCTCATCATGACTGGCATTGACATTGGCATTGGCATTGGTATTATTTTGCTGACTGTGTTGGTTGTTCTCTTGCAGTTGTTGCCACAACTTACCCTCATCATGCTCATTTTGTAAAACTTGCTTATCCATTGTAACAGTATTTATCTGCTCAATGACCGCTTGTACCAATGCCAGCAGGTCATCAGGGGTGGCAGACAACGATAATTTGCTGATGTCGCTCAGCTTGGTATCATGTACGTCAGTAATATACACAGGACTCAGTTGGTTTTGCGCCACCCGCTTAACAGGTTCTGCCAACCACTGTTGTGCCTGCACATCATTTGCCAGTTTTTTAGCTTTATTTTTGGCAGCTTGTCTGACTGCTAAGGCAATGCGTGGGCTGGTTTGGGTGATGTCTTCACCAATGACCCAGACAGCATCATGTGTCTCAATCTCACGCATACTGACATTATGGGTGTTTGTGTCTTGTAAAATGTCAATGACACCTTGCACTAAGTGTTGCTGAGTGGCATTTAATCCTGTAGAAAAATTGTCAGAGCCGACCAATTTTTTTAGGGAAAAGTTGGTCTCCAAACTGGCTCTGGCAGAACCAATGCCGATGATTTTTTTGCCTTTTAGGCGTTTGACAGTTTCATCAAGGGCATAATCAATGTTGATTTTAACCTGTTTGTCATTGATGCGTTCAATGGCTTGGGTAGGCCTGTCCGCTCGGTTAACATAGCCATAACCAAAACGCCCACGGTCGCATAAAAAGTAGCCATTGACATCGTGATTAT
>ERZ1023396.186-NODE-186-length-14511-cov-6.613379_pt1 | contig 14511 bp, 14 predicted proteins | sample MGYA00380504_ERZ1023396 | MGnify/ENA primary metagenome ERZ1023396 (study PRJEB33173, sample SAMEA4830410) | metagenome | study: EMG produced TPA metagenomics assembly of the PRJEB25223 data set...
CGTTGCGTTTGGAATTAACGTTGACATATTGCGATTCAGTTTTCAATGTTCATTTATTGCGTTACAAGAATTTATTTTAACATTAAGTTTTTGTTAAGTCAACAATAAATTTATTTTTTATTTTTTAAATTTTTGTTTGTTTCTTAACTCAACATTTAATATTTTATAACGTTCAGTTCGTTTTCACAAGTACCAAATTTACACTTTGTAAATTTATTTAATGTTTTGAACTGTTCGTCGGTGCGTCTTGTTTTGACGACTTTTATATAATATCAAGATTACAATAGAACGTCAATCGATTTCCTTATTAAATTATGTTTAATATTACTATAACTATTACGTATTATTTTTAAAATGTATATATTTGTATTATTGTGTAAATTTCACAGCCTACTGTTTATTACATTTCACATCTATTGTTACTATTGTAGTATTTAGCTATAAGCAACAAAAAAAGAGAAGTGATTTTATCACCTCTCTTTTATTATTTATTTTTCTTCTTCATTTTGACATGCTTTGCATACACCATAAATTTCCATGCGATGATGCGATACATTAAATTCAGTTACGTGTTGGGCTAATTGTTCAACTTCATCTAGTTGAGGATAGTGAAAGTCCACAATCTTACCACACTTTTCGCAAATCACATGGTAATGATTATGTGTACTAAAATCAAACCTACTTGATGAATCTCCATAAGTTAATTCTTTTACTATACCGATATCTTTAAAAACACGTAAGTTATTATATATTGTAGCAACACTTATATTAGGAAAATCAGGTGAAAGTGCTTGGTATATTTCGTCGGCTGTCGGATGTGTTTCTGCTGAAATTAAAAATTTCAGTATTGCTTGTCTTTGTGGCGTAATTCTGATGCCTGCTGTTCTCAACGAAGCAATCGAATCTTCTAGCTGATGTTCGATAGTTTCCATTTCTGCACTCATTTTCCTCACCATCTTTCTATTTAATAATTATTATTACTTAATATTAATATAACTGTTAGGCACGCACAATGTCAATATTATTCCTTTATTCCTTATTAATATCCTTTTTTCAGATCTACTTGATTCTCAATTATTTTTCCATAATTGAGAAAATATTGTAAATTCTTTTTAAATATCTCTGTTATATCTTCAGCATTCTCTGTACCGTTACCAGTAATATGTGCTGTAAGTGTTACATTATCTAATTCATATAATTTATCATTTGCTGATAATGGCTCTTGCTCAAAAACGTCAAGGTAGGCATGTCTAATTAGTTTTTGCTCTAAGACATCAATTAATACCTCATGTTTTACAATTGTTCCTCGTCCAACATTCATAAACAGCGTATGGTCATTCATTATTTCAAAGTGTTCTTTTGTTAATAGATGTATTGTCTCTGAAGTTTCTGGTAGACAGTTAACGACGATGTCAGCTGTAGTTAATGCTTGTTCCAATTCCGTTATTGGATAGACATAGTCAATGTAATCTTCTGTCTTGCCTGTAGTATTAACCCCTAAAACTTTCATATCTAATGCCTGAGCTACTTTGGCTGTTTTTTGAGCAATGCTACCCGTTCCGATGAAGAGTATACTTTCTCCATTTAATCGTTTACCGGTTAACTTAGAATCGTATTTATGCTGTTGTTGATTAATATAGGAAGTTCTCATTTTTTTATAGTCTGCCAATAAGTAACCTATAATAAACTCTGACATTTGTTTAGCATGTACACCTTTACCGTTTGTCACTACTATTTCATTCTTACTTAAATAGTCTAGTGGTAATTTATTCACTCCAGTTGAGTACCATGCCAACCATTTAAGGTTTGGACATTCTTGTAAGAAAGTTTCATCCAAGCTACTATCATGACCAAATAATATATCTAATGTTTTCCTATCATTGATAGAAATTGCAGATACACCTTCTGTAAAGACAAAGTACACGGTCGGAAAAGTATCAATAAGTACTTCTTCCATTTGCCCTAACCGCTTCAAACTCACTGCCTTCATATTGACTCACCCCAAAATTGTTTTAAGCTCTTCCATTTGTGTTTTAACTTTTACTTTTTCAATAACATCTATAATGATACCTTCTTCGTCTATTATAAATGTAGTTCTGACAATTCCCATTGATTCTTTACCAAATGAATTTTTAAGTTGATAAACACCAACGGCATTCGCAAGTTGATAATCTTCGTCTACGAGTAAATCAAAATTTAAATGATGTTTATTGATAAAATTTTGGTGTTTCTTTTTAGAATCCGCACTTATGCCGTACACTTTGACATCAAGATCATTGAAATCTTCAATATTATCTCTAAAATCACATGCTTCTGTTGTACATGTAGGCGTATTATCTCGAGGATAGAAATATAATATTGCCTTACTTCCTTTTAATGTTTCATTAGAAACGAGTTCTCCATCTTGATTTTCTAATTCAAATTGTGGAAATTGATCTCCTTTTTGTAACATAGACTCACCTATTTCTTCATATTATTAATTTTATGATACGATAATAGACGAAAATATTAAATTAAAAGAGGTTGATATTAATGAAATTCACTGAAAGTGAAAAACTTCAGCAGTTTTCTAATGATTATATTTTAGGTGGTGTTAACTCACCTTCTCGTTCTTACAAAGCTGTGGGTGGCGGTGCACCTGTAGTAATGCAAGAAGGACAAGGTGCTTATTTAATCGATGAGGACGGCAATAAATATATTGACTATTTACAAGCATATGGTCCCATTATTACTGGTCATGCGCATCCTCACATCACAAAAGCTATTCAAGAACAAGCTGCTAAAGGGGTACTATATGGTACACCAACTAGATTAGAAATTGATTTTGCAAAAAAACTACGTGAAGCTATCCCTTCTTTAGAAAAAATCCGCTTTGTGAACTCTGGAACGGAAGCTGTAATGACAACTATTCGTGTCGCACGTGCCTATACTAAGCGTAATAAAATTATTAAATTTGCTGGACAATACCATGGTCATTCAGATCTTGTGTTAGTCGCAGCTGGTAGCGGCCCTTCACAACTTGGCTCTCCAGATTCAGCTGGTGTACCAGAAAGTGTAGCAAAAGAAGTAATAACAGTACCATATAATGATCTTGATGCATATAAAGAAGCAATTGATTATTGGGGTGATGAGGTAGCATGTGTATTAGTAGAACCAATAGTCGGTAACTTCGGTATGGTCGAACCTCAACCAGGATTTTTAGAAGAAGTAAATAAAATTTCTCATGATAATGGCACACTCGTAATATATGATGAAGTTATTACCGCTTTTCGTTTCCATTACGGTGCAGCACAAGATTTATATCAAGTATATCCAGATTTAACTGCTTTTGGAAAAATTGTCGGTGGTGGCTTGCCAATCGGTGGTTATGGTGGCAGACAAGATATTATGGAACAAGTAGCGCCATTAGGTCCAGCTTACCAGGCAGGAACTATGGCCGGTAACCCTCTATCAATGAAAGCCGGTATAGCCTTATTAGAAGTTTTAGAACAAGATGGTGTTTATGATAAACTATCCCAATTAGGACAACGTCTAGAAAACGGGTTAAATGAACTTATTACTAAACATGGTATAACTGCTACGGTAAATAGAGTATATGGTGCACTAACACTCTATTTCACAGACGAAAAGGTTACCCATTACGATCAAGCCGAAAACTCAGACGGTGAAGCATTTGCACAATTTTTCAAATTGATGTTACACCAAGGCATTAATTTAGCTCCTTCTAAATTTGAAGCATGGTTCTTAACTACAGAACATACTGAAGATGATATAGATACAACGTTAAAAGCTGTCGATAATGCATTTAGTCAAATGAAATAAACTTGAATTTTCTTGCTAATCATTGTATAAATAGTGTAATTAAATATTTTTTAAAGGAGCGGTAATTCTTGAAATTAGGAGCTCGTATTATAAAAACAGGTATATCAATTATACTTGCTTTGGCTATCGCTTCTTTATTACCTGATGAAGCTGGTTTAAAAGCAGTCGCCGGTGTCAGTGCTGTAGTCGCTATGCAGCCTAGCGTATATCGCTCTATCAAAACGGTATCTGAACAAGCTATCGGTAATGTGATTGGCGCTATTTTATCCGTAGCCATGGTCACGGTATTTGGCAATAACTTTATCATTATGGGTGTAACTGTCATTTTACTTATCGCTATTTTATTTAGATTTAATTTAGCTCATGTTGCAACATTAGCAAGTGTAACCGCACTTATTATTATGGGACAGCACACTGGTGACTTCTATGTATCTGCTTTTTTCAGATTTGTTCTTGTTATGATTGGTGTACTTAGTTCTTCTTTAGTCAATTTTGTATTCTTACCACCAAAATTCGAATCAAAAATTTATTACAATGCACTAAATATTTCGACAGATATTTTTGTATGGTTAAAATTGGTCTTAAATGATACGTCTGAATATCATCACATTAAAGAAGATAGAAGCCTAATCAGTAACCGCATTAGCAAACTGGAGCAAACTTTCGGGTATTATGAAGAAGAGAAACCATTAATGAAAAAACATGCATTCGCGCAAAACCGCAAAAAAATACTCTTTAAAGAAGTAGTTCGAAGCACCAAACAAGCCTATGAAGTTTTAAAACGTATGAATCGCTATGAAAATGATCTTTATAATTTAAGTAATGATTTGCTGTTACAAATAAAGTTAGAAATAGATAGTTTAACATCATTTCATGAACAAATATTTATCAGTTTATCTAAAAAAGCACGTTATGATGCGAGTATTAGTGATACACAAATTGAAAATCCTCAAAAGAAAAACTTAATGGATGCTTTTCAAAAAGAAATCATTAAAAACCCATATCAAACTGCATATTCGTTTGCTAATATTATGCAAATTGTTTCCGCTATCGAAGAATATCGATATAGCTTAGAGCATTTAGATAGATTACGTATAAGTTTCTTTTCATATCATCGAAGTGACGATGAAATAGAGCTTATCGATGAAGACTTTGATTTATAATAAAAAGACCTCTGATAATTCAGAGGTCTTTTTATTATCTGTTATAAATTTTGGATACTAAATAAGTGTTCATAAGCACCTTGTTTAGCCAATAATTCTTGATGCGTACCTGTTTCAACAATATGACCATTTTGCATAACTACAATTTTATCTGCATGGGTAATAGTAGATAAGCGATGCGCTACAATAAGCGTTGTCCGATTTTCACTTAATACATTCAATGCATCTTGTATAATCGCTTCACTTTCCAAGTCTAAAGCACTAGTCGCTTCGTCTAAAATAATAATAGGTGGATTATTTAAAAAGATTCTCGCAATAGATACACGTTGTTTTTGACCACCTGAAAGTTTTACTCCTCTTTCACCAACTTCTGTATCGTAACCTTTAGGCAGATTCATTATAAAATCATGCGCGTTAGCCATTTTAGCCGCTTCAATCACATCTTCCTCAGAAGCATCAGGTTTCCCTAATAGTATATTTTCTTTAATAGTATCTGAGAATAAAATATTGTCTTGTTGCACTAATCCAATTTGATGTCTTAAGCTACCTGTTAAATAAGATTTAATATTCACACCATCAATGTCAATACTACCTGATGTTGTATCATAAAAACGTGGTATTAAATTAATCAATGTTGATTTGCCGCCACCACTCATACCTACGAAAGCGATGGTTTCACCTTGTTTGATGTCTAAGTTAATATTTTCCAACACCATAGCTTCATCATGATTATATTTGAAACTTACATTATTAAGTTGAATATTACCATGTTTAATTTCTAATGGTTGTGCACCCTTTTTATTTTTAATATCGTAATCTTCATCAATAAGTTGGAATACACGGTCCATAGATGCAAAACTTTGCGTCAATGTCGTAAATGATGATACCAATCTACGTAAAGGACCAAAAAGTTGTTCTAGGTAACCAACAAATGCTGCCAATGTTCCGACAGTAATCGAACCTGTAATTGCTAAATAAGCACCCACACCAATTACAATAAGCGGTCCAATATCAGTTACAGTATTAATAGCTGAAAAAGAATAAGCATTCCATCGTGTATGTTTAAAAGCTCGATCTAAAAAATGCACATTTCGTTTATCAAAGTTTTGAGCTTCATTATCTTCGATAGCAAAACTTTTAATAACTGGCATTCCTTGTACACGTTCATGTAAAAATCCTTGAACTTCAGCTAATGCTTGTGATCTTTTACGTGTTAATTTTCTTAAACGACCAAAGAAGTAATAGACCGTCAGAATGTAAAATGGGAAAATAACTATCGCTGCTAACGTCAATTTCACATCAAGCACAAACATAATGGATAACGCGATTAAAATCGTTATACAATCTAACCAAATATTCATTAGCCCAGTTAATATGAAATCTTTAGTTTGCTCTACGTCATTTATCACACGAGAGATAACTTGTCCTACTTGATTATTAGCATAAAATCTAGAACTCAGTGCTTGTAAGTGATCGTATAATTTTTTACGAATATCATATAAGATTTTGTTACTTGTCCATTGTGCTAAATATTGTCTTAAATATTCTATTGGTGGTCTGACAATAACAAAAATGAAAATCGCAATGCCCATTGCAATTCCAAGTCTTATAAATTTCTCATCATTGGTAATAGCATTATTGTTAATAACATCATCAATCACAAATTTAATTAACAATGGTATTAACATCGGTATACCAAATTTAATAATACCAATAAGAATAGTTGCAATGATTCGCCATTTATATGGTTTCACAAATTCTAAATATCTGCGAATCATGATGCGTTTCCCCCCTCTAGTAAAAGTAACAAACGAAACAGCCAAGTTGAATATTTCCAACTAGGCTGCCTCTAATATGTCATAAGTATAAAAGCATTGTTGTTACACCTAATATTACTTATCTATTTCAAATAATAATTAATATTATTGTACAAAGTATATGAATACTTATAACACTATAAATGATTTTCACTTTAAATACACTATTTATGCTTAATAGTTTCTTACTTTTTTGTAACGCTCTCTCCAAACTTTAATAAAGTCTGGTGCAAAAGGACCTTTCTTCTGTTCTATCCATTGTTGTAGAATATCTACATTTCTTCTTAATATCTTATCAATATCAGATGAATAGTTCATTTGGTTCATATGTTGTTCGTATTCATCTTCATCTAGCAAATGATATTTACCGTTTGGATACACTTTAATATCTAAATCATAATCTATATATTTCAATGCTTCTTCATCACAAACAAATGGCGACGATAAATTACAATAATAATAAATACCATCTTCTCTAAACATACAAATAACATTAAACCAAAATTCTGAATGAAAATATACAATTGCTGGTTCACGTGTAATCCAGGTTCTCCCATCACTTTCTGTAACAAGTGTATGGTCATTCCCTCCAATAATTACATGATCCGTACCTTTTAATATAGTAGTTTCAGACCATACACGATGTATATTGCCATCGTGTTTATAACTTTGAATCTTTATAGTCTGACCTTCTTTAGGTATGGACTCTTTTACCATGCTCCACACCACCTTAACTTAATTTCACAATTCAGATTATAACATAAGTAGAGAGAAGTCAGCGAAATAATAGCTATTCTGTCAAAAACTGATAAATTTTAGTCATACTAACTGGAAAATTATAATTATCTTTTTGCTTTAAATCTAGCCATTCCATGTCTGCAGTTAATGTTATATCTTCTTTATGGACTATATGTTTTGCTTCAAAAACTTTAATATCCCAAGTTAAATGTGTGAATTGATGCTTTAATTGATAACTTGATTGCTTGTAGAAATTAATATTTACGCCTATGTCACTCTCTAAACTGTGCTCATTTTCAATATCATACATCGGAAATTGCCACATATTATTTAATAAGTTTGCTTTACGTTTAGTAATTAAGTATTCGTTGAATTCATTTTTTACTAAATATACATGTTGTTTGATAACTTTCTTTTTAACTTTCGTTGTTTTAATTGGTAAATCCGCTACAGTTCCTTGTTCAAAAGCTTCGCAATGTTCTTGTACTGGACAAAATAAACATAAAGGTGCTTTAGGTGTACATATCATAGCTCCTAATTCCATCATTGCTTGGTTAAAATCACCTGCGCTTTGTTGTACGTAAGGTGCTAATTCCGCTTCATAGGCTTTTCTTGTCGTTTGTAATTTTGTATCACGTGTATCGTTATTCAATCGTGACCAAACTCTAAACACATTGCCATCCACAGTTGCGAGTGGCTGATCAAAGGCAATACTCATAACTGCTGCTTGTGTATATGGCCCAACACCTTTTAATGCTCCAAACGTTTTAGAATCCATTGGCACCTCACTATTATGATTTTGGTGTACATCTCGTATTGCGGTATGGAAATTACGCGCTCTACTATAGTAACCTAGTCCTTCCCATAATTTTAGCACTTCATCTTCATGTGCTTCGCTTAAATCACGAATTGTAGGAAAACGAGCTATAAATCTTAAATAATAATCGATTACCGTTTTAACTTGTGTTTGCTGTAGCATAACTTCGCTCAGCCAAATATAGTACGGATTTTTAGTTTCTCTCCAAGGCATAGCTCGTTGTTCTGTATCAAACCATTGCAATAGATTGTTTTTGAATCGTTTTTCGTTATACATAAAACACAACTCTTTCTCTAGTTTAAAATTAATTAAAATCAATAGTTTAGCTTTTTGTTATTCATTACGATGAATTATAATATATAATAGTAAGAAATATGTAGGAAATGAGTGACTTATATGGATACAGGTACACATATCGTCATGGGGATTGGCTTAACAGCACTAGCAACTCAAGACCCAGCCATGGCAGGGTCATTTGCAGCTACTGCCACAACACTAGTCGCTGGATCCCTAATACCAGATAGCGATACCGTTTTTAAATTGAAAGATAATGCCACTTATATATCAAACCATAGAGGCATTACACATTCAATACCTTTCACTATTTTATGGCCTCTACTTATCACATTACTTGTTTTTACATTTTCTAGTAATGTTGATGCTACTCATGTTTGGTTATGGGCACAACTCGCAGTATTTTTACATGTTTTTGTAGATATTTTTAATTCATATGGTACTCAGGCACTACGGCCAATAACCAATAAATGGATTCAACTAAGCGTGATTAATACATTTGATCCAATTATATTTATCTTATGGTGTCTTGGTATCGTAGTATGGGGAATGGGAGTACATCCATATTGGGCTTTTTTCCCAATCTTTTTAATTTTGGTGATTTATTATATCATTCGTTTTAAAATGCAAAAAGCTATTAGACAAACTGCGTTACGCCAAATCAAACAAGAACACAATTTAGTAAAAGTTTTTGTGGCTCCTACAATCAGATTTATGGAGTGGCGAGTTGCTATTCAAACAGATGTGTATGATTATGTAGGAAGAAGTTATGGTAGAAACGTAGTATTTAGCGAAAAAGTAAAACGCCATTCATTACCAAGTAATAATTTAATGGATTACGTTAAACATGATAAAAATGTTAAAACTTTCCTTAATTTTTCTTCAATTTACCGCTGGGAAACTAAACATTTAGCTGATGGTAGCATGGAAATTCGATTAATAGATTTACGATATTTAAAAAATGGCCACTATTCCTTTGTTGCGATTGTCCTTCTCGATAAAGAAATGACAATTCAGCATTCTTATATAGGTTGGGTCTTTAGTGAAGATAAACTACAACGTAAATTATTTGCAAAATAAAAAGGTTATGCGTCTATATTGACGCATAGCCTTTTTAATCTGTTGATGTTTCTGAAGTCGTTACTTTGTCGTTTGAACTAACATCTTCTTTTGTTGTGTTTTGTTCAACTTTATATCGAAAATTATATTTCGCATGCGCCACCTTACGCTTTAATGCATAAGCCAACACACATAATATGCCGATTACAAAGTAAAAGTAAAAATGATATGGCACATTGTTTAAACTTATTGCCCCAAACACTACAGATTGAGCCACACCTTCTACAACATAAAATACCGGGTTTAACATTAAAATATGCATTAAAATCGAAGGCTTTGTAGTCGGTATAAAAATAATTGGAACTATAAAAAATGTAATTGCAGTACAAATATAAAACAACGTATCTAATTTGAACATTAAAACAGTAATAAGTCCCATAATAATTGATATTACGCTAATTAAAATTCCTGCCATAATTACAAAATATAAAGTCGTTATAAATGAACTTTCTATATTTATTGGCGTACTAAATATAAATATAACTAGTAAAATTAATAATAGTATACACCACACTATCGTATTAATAATTATTTCTACTATAGGAGAAATGTTGAACATTTTACCAGTGTAATAAACTCTAACGTAGCGTTTATAATTCAAATAAATGGCTACTGCTACATATCCAAATGTCACAAATGCAGATAGCCTAAAGAACCATCTTGCTTGTTGTAAATCCTCGGTATTATAAATGTTAAAAATTACCATTAATACTAACAATAAGAGCAAACTACATATAAAAGGAACCACTAACCATTTCCATTGTCTCTTTTGATACGAGAGTGCACTGTTGATTAAATTAGGAATTTTTTTATTATAATTTATTAATTTATCTATCATCCTTTGCACCTACAATTCAATATAAATCCATTTATTATTTGTTAAATCTGCCATAAAATATCCGTCGCCTGATTTTACGATCCATAATTTAGTATCAATATCAAATTTATCCTTTAATTTTTCTTCATTTTTTATCGGATAAACGAAACCAGTTAAATTATTATTGTCATTAAACACCATTGAAATTGGCTGAGACACTATAGGTACAACAAAACGGTTATCTTTATTATTTTCAGGCACCAATGTATCTGTGACTTTACTATGTTTTTTATGTAAGTGGCTATTAAAATATTCATAGTAATTAATATAGTTTTTTTGCATATATGGTGCTAACTCTTTCGCATCATGAGATTCAAATAAACCTGCTGGGTCAAAATATCTGACATCACCTTTTTTTAATTTGTAGTTTTTATTATCAATCACAATGCGATATGCTTTAGAACTTTCCCCTGTAATTGTCAAAAAACTATACGGCTTTAATTTAACTTCGTCTTTATGTCCAATTCCTGTTGCTGTAACTGATTGCTCTAAGACAATACCATATGCAAGTTTTTCTTCAATTGGATCCTTTTTTTGGTTTTGAATAGTTTCTTGATTAATACTTTGAGCAAATTGGAGTCTACCAACGTCATTAAACATTAATAATGCCATAAAGACAGCAGCTACAATAAAACTAATTAATAATGTCCAAAAACGAGTTATGGCTAGTGGCGGTTTAGCATGTTTATAACGTTCGACCCTTTTGAAATTATAAGTAAGTTCAGGCATCTTCGTACGATTCTTTTTCCAATCGACATCAAAATTGGCAATTTCTTCATCTGTTTGTAACGATAACCTATCTTTCTCGTGATCCCTAAATGCTGGAATAACCTGGTTTACTGATCCTTCCATGCGCAATTGTCCGTGGGAAATCCATGCAATATAATTACTAGTTTGTGCAATTTTATCGACATCATCATCAATCATAATAATAGTTTGATTATTTTTTATGTATTCATCTGTTAATGCAATGGCTTTCTCTACAAAATCATCTTTTAAATGTGTTAAAACTTGATTGAAAATAATAACATCAGCCTGCGATGTACGCGCTAAAGTAAAGAGGAGTTGTGCATATTCACCTTTAGTTAAGGTTTGAATAGTTTCTTCAGCATGTGTAGCAACACCTGCATATTGCATAATTTGATCTGCTTTATGATTGGAGATTTTATATGGGAAAAGCTGAAGTGTTTCAGCTACAAACTCTGATACTGTAATGTGCTGTAATTTACGGTCTTCAACATCTGCAAAAAAGATTGGTTTTTTACTATTAATCTTTCCTTTATCAGGTTTTATTTCACCACTTAAAATACGACCTATCAACGATTTTGATGCACCTGGCTCACCAATTATTCCTAATGCTTCACCTTGATAAATATGTAGTGAGATATTATTTAATTCAATGTCATCAGCACCATATCCAAAAGGTTTATACCACTTCTTAGACTTCTTATTTCTATAGTAATGTGTTACATTCAGTAACTTTAAAATAATTGAGCTGCCCATCTATCTTCATCCTTCTACAATTTTAATAATGCTACAGGTAATCCTTCTTCCGGTTCGCTACTATTGATTCTAAAGCCCCACGCAAAGACTCCTTTTAAACGTTCAACTTTAAAATAATTGTTGCTTCCATCGTTTAATTTATATATTTTGCCGAGTTCAATTTTAGTTCTGTTTACTAAGTAACTTTCTGCTATAATCACTTTACTTTGGTAAACATCATACTCATTGTATATACCGTTCATTTCGGCTTTTCTCATCTTTTCTTTATACCCTTGGATTTCATGACGTAACTCAGGTTCACTCATTTCACTCAATTTCTTCTGTTCCATCTGTGATACCACTCTCTTCTAGTTTACTTTTAATTTTATCATATTTATAGCCTTTTCTCATAAGAGCTTCTATAGTTTTCATAATGACTTTTTGACCATCATATTTTCTTCGATTTTTATTATAGACCTTCTCTAATTCACCTTGCAATAAATTGTCTAGCGTTTCTTCAGTTGTGTTAAAATCAAGTTCATTCAATATTGTTGAAATCGTATCGAATGTATAGCCTTTTTGTAACATCGATTGAGTTAATTTCTCTTTCTGTTTTACGATAGGTCCTTTTTTCTGGTTAATAATCTTTTGAGCCGTTTTGACAATGTTCTCTATAGGTTGTTGCTGCGTATATAAATCTGTATAGCTATCAATTATCGATGTTTCAATGCCTGCCTGATATAATTTTTGTTTATATACTTCTGGACCTTTATCAGTTGTTTGAATCATCGTATTTTTTAAGCTCTCTGCATAATCTTCATGATCAATTAAGCGTTCGTCATAACAATATGCTATAACTTGCGCTACGACGCTTTCAGCAATTTCTTGCTTTATTAAATATTGACTTACTTCTTTTTCAGTTCGTTTACGATAGGAAATATATTGAATTGCTAAATTAACACCTTGCCTGTATTGCTCATATTGTTGAATTTGTTGCATCGTAGCAGCATCAACATCATCATCCTTTTTCAAATTAAAATAGACCAACGTATTAATATCAATACCCATTTCGAAAGTATCGTCTAAAAATAAATTAAAGCGTTCTTTGTTTTTCTTTTGTACTTCTATTTTCGTAATTTTCGGCATTATTCTCACTCCACTTTCTTAGCATAACGCATATATCTTGCTTTTGGAATTATAGTGATATCAAAAAAGCGGCACAGTAATCAAATCTTTATCAATTTGACTGCTATACCGCTCAAATACAAAATCGTTTATGTTAATTTAATCAAAAGCTACTCGATTATTTGATACATTGTCATATCTATATTTTTAATGTTGTTTGTCATAGATATTCCTTTATACTCCTAATTGTTGGATAGCCTCTTGATATTGTGAATCTGTAATAAAATCTTGTTGCTTCATTTTTTCTAAGGTTACCTTCACCCTATTGGTGAAATTATCGGACATATCATTTATGTCATATACACTTGGTGCATTAATTTTACTAGCTAATATCGCACTTTGCAAAACTGATATTTGAGGCAAGTTAACGTTATTTTCATCTGTTGTAGTGCCGAAATAATGGTTAGCTGCACCTTCAATAGTATATTGATTACTACCAAAGTAAATGTTATTAACATAGAAGCTTAAAATTTCATCTTTACTATATTGTTTTTCAACACGATGTGCTACAAATAATTCTTTTATTTTCCTCGTGAGTGTTTTTTCATTATCATAGTAATAATTTTTTACTACTTGCTGTGTAATCGTACTACCGCCTTGCACATTACGATCACTAATTGTCGTGAACAATGCTCTAGAAGTACCTTTTACATCAAATCCACTATGTTTGAAAAAGCGTTCATCTTCAAGAGCCACAAATGCTCCTTTTGTATAATCAGGCATATTGTCTACTGGCACATAAGTAGATTTATCTTCAATTGCAGTTAAATCTTCGACATCTGCGCGCAAAGACAACATATACATTGCCCCTACAAACAGCCCTAATAAAATAATTAGTGTAAGCAATATCGTTGTAACTAAACTTTTGCTTTTTTTCTTTTTCTTGTTTTTTTTAATCGGTTCAAAATATGTGTTATGGTAAGGCATATTAGAAACTGGTTTATCTTTTGACTTGTTCTTAACGCGTTCGCTTCTTTTCATGCACTGACTCCTTTACTAAACTCACCTTATTATATGTGAGTTTACCAATACTTTGTAGTATTATCTACATATTCTTTGAAAAATCAGACCAAGGGTGTATAACCGAGTCATCAATCAGACGCATTGTTAACAAAAGGGAGTGGGACAGAAATCTGATTTTGAAAAATGATTTCGTCGTCCCACCCCGGCAAGGATGACTAGCGTTGAAAAAAGCTC
>ERZ1023396.187-NODE-187-length-14496-cov-7.625234_pt1 | contig 14496 bp, 12 predicted proteins | sample MGYA00380504_ERZ1023396 | MGnify/ENA primary metagenome ERZ1023396 (study PRJEB33173, sample SAMEA4830410) | metagenome | study: EMG produced TPA metagenomics assembly of the PRJEB25223 data set...
CGTTGAAAAAAGCTTGGTTTGAAGCGCATTTTCAATGCAGTCAGCTACTGCCAATGTAAAAAGAGACTAGGACGAATCAATATTCGTCCTAGTCTCTTTTAGTTATATTTATTTTAAATAATCTAATACTACTGTGCCCACTGCTTCAGCTGCAACTAATAATGACTTTTCATTAATGTTAAATTTCGGATGATGATGCGGATAAATTTTACCATCATCTGGTGCCGCACCTGCATAAATAAACGTACTAGGAAGCTCTTTAGCATAATATGCAAAATCTTCAGAAGGCGGTTGTGGTTCGCATGCTTCAACGGCTTCTATATCGGGTAATTCCGCGTTTTGTAACGTTGTCACTACATAGTCTGTAAAATCTGGATCATTATATAGTGCTGGATAATCGTCTGTATATTCTAGTTCACAAGTTACACCAAATGTTTCTTCAAGACCATGAACTAAACGCTTAACTTCTTTTTGAATCGTATGTTTCGTATCATCTGTTAACGCACGCACATCACCTTCTAATTCTACACTTTCTTTAATGACATTAAATTGACCTTTACCGTCAAAGGAACCAATCGTAACAACGCCTGTTTCAAAAGGATTTAATCTACGTGAAACAACAGTTTGTACCGAATTGACAAAATATGCCCCTGCCACGATACTATCATTTGCTGTATGAGGTGACGATCCATGGCCACCGCTACCCGTAATTTTTAATTTGAAGATATCTCTCCCTGTTTGTACATTGCCACTACCATATAGTACTTTTCCAGCTGGCATATGGCTCATCACATGAACTCCGAGTACATGATCAACGCCATCTAATACACCATCTTTAATCATCGCTTGCGCTCCACCTGGAGGTACTTCTTCAGCAGGTTGATGAATGACAATTACTTTACCTGTAAATTGATCTTTTAATTCAATTAACGTATCAGCTAAAATAAGCATGTATGCAGTATGTGCATCATGACCACAAGCATGCATAACGCCTTCATTTTTCGAACTAAATGATAGCCCTGTGTCCTCTTGAATTGGCAAAGCATCAAAATCAGCTCTTATAGCTAATGCTTTACCTGGCTTACCACTATCAATTGTCACTTTTAAGCCTTTGGGTCCTACATTGGTTTCTACCGTACAATCTTTACCTTCATAAAATTCTTCAATATACTTTGGTGTAGCTTCTTCTTTAAAAGATAATTCTGGATGTTGGTGTAAATATCGACGAATTTCAATCATCTTGTCTTCTTTTTCTCTCAATTTTTGTACTAATTGATTTACCATATTATGTTACCCCTATCAATGAATTTAATTACTTTATACACTATTAACTATAAATTAAAACATGATAGATTGCAGAGATTTACTTTATATCCTCTAGTATTATATTTCCTAATAACGATTAGCTCACACGCTGACCTTTAACTATTAGTCTTTAATAAACGATTTAAGGCTGGAACATAATTGTTCCAGCCTTAAATTCACGCCTTATTTCATTAAAGCAGTATGTGATTACAATTAACCGTGACGTAACTGAAAGAAAGTAACCACAATTGTTGCTATTTTATTATTTTCTATTTTGCTGTTCAATCACTTGCTCGATGATTTCATTAAGTTGTTTAATATTATCACTTTGTTGTTGTAATAATTGCAACAACGCTTCATCAGAAGTGTTGTTTGGATCTGGTTGCTTAACATTTGCAGTAGTTGTTTGTTGTGATTGATATTGTTTTAGCGCTTCATATAAGAAATGTGAGTTCTGTGTTTGTTGAGCTATATTATTATAAAGTTCTTTTGTTGAATTATCCACGTGAATCGTATTACTAGCATTAGCCGAAACGGATTGTTGATGTCCAGCTATATGGAAACTTCTATTATAAGTTTCAGTACTATTTGACGTTGATGCTGATTGTTTATGCTCTTGTAATGCATGTCCTTCAATATCAACATTAGGTAATATACGGTTCAACCAACTTGGCATATACCAAGAAGCTTTACCAAATAATTGCGTCAATGCTGGAACCAATAATAAACGGACAACAAATGCATCAAATAATACACCAAATCCTAGTGCAATTCCCATAGATTTAATCATGACATCATCTTGGAAAACGAAAGCAATGAATACACTGAACATGATTAGCGCAGCGGCTACTACAACAGGTCCACTTTCTTTAATACCAACCTTAATAGAATGTTCATTATTGCGTGTTTTACTATATTCTTCATGAATACGAGACATTAAGAATACTTCATAGTCCATTGCAAGTCCAAATAGTAATCCTATCGCTATAACTGGTAAGAATGCTAGTAATGGTCCTGTAGTATCTATACCAAATATATTAGACAAGAAGCCTTCTTGCATAATTAATGTCGTAAAACCAAGTGTTGCTGTTAAGGATAACACAAATCCTAATACTGCTTTTAATGGAATAATAATCGAACGGAACACAACCATTAATAGAATGAAGGCAAGTGCTACAATTACTCCAGCAAATAATGGAATAGCTTCATTTAGTTTTTGAGACATGTCAATATTGATTACACTTTGACCTGATACTTCAGTTTTAAAGTCATATTTATCTTGTGCATCATCTTTATAATCTCTTAAATCATGTACTAAATCATTTGTAGATTGAGCATTTGGCCCTTTTTCTGGAATTACTGCAACTAGTGCATAATCTTTACTATCACTTAGTTGTGGTGGTGTTGTCATATCAACATTATCCATATCATTAATATCTTTGGACATGTCTTGTAAATCTTTTTGTAATTCTTGTGGATTATCTTTTTTATCTTTGACATTGACGAGCATTGCAATTTGACCATTAAATCCTTCGCCAAATTTATCTGAAATAATATCATAGGCTTTTTTCTGCGTAGTATCTGCTGGTTTCATACCATCATCAGGTATACCTAGACGCATATCTTTAACTGGTACTGATGCTAATACTAAAATAATAAGACCTATTAAAACTGCTGCTAACGGCTTACCAACAACAAATTTTGACCATGGTGTCTCAACATCGTTGGCAAATTCAGATTTAGCTTGTTTAGGCTGAATTTGTTTATGGAAAATACTAATTATAGCTGGTAATAATGTTAATGCACTGATAACAGCTACCAATACACTAATTGCTGAAGCATAACCCATAACTGCTAAGAAATCGATGCCTACAAGTGCTAAACCACACACAGCAATAATTACTGTAATACCGGCAAAGACAACTGCACTTCCTGCTGTACCTACAGCTAAACCTATAGCTTTAATATGATCGGTTTCTGTTTTCATAATTTGTCGGTATCTAAAGAGTATAAATAACGCATAATCTATACCAACTGCTAAACCTATCATAACTGCTAAAGTTAAAGTCACGTTAGGTATGTCAAAGGCATAAGTTAATAACGAGATAATACCAACGCCAGAACCTAAACCGATAAGTGCACTAATAATAGGCATACCAGCAGCTATAAATGAACCAAATGTAATAAGTAATACTACAAATGCCACAATAATACCTATAAGTTCGGAACTACCACCTATTTCAGTAGATTCCATACCTGAACCCATTAATTCTACTTGAACATTATGTTTATCTTCTAAGTCGTTTACTTTATCTAGTACGTTATCTTTATTGTCATCTGTAATAGAAGTCGCACTAATATCATAATTGATATCAGCAAATAATGTCGTTTTATCTTTACTTATTTGTTTACTTTCATATGGATCAGCTACATTTTTAATGTCCTTGTCACCGTCTTTAATATCATCTAACGTACTTTGGACATCTTTCATGACATCTTGTTTAACAATACCATCATCTGTATCTGATTTAATGACCGCACGAATTTGTGCTTTTTCACTATCTTGATCGAATTCTTCTTCAATCTTATCGTTAGTATCTAATGATTGAAGTCCATTCATTGTAATATCATTATCAAATTTAGGTGCATTAAATGTTAAAGGTATGATAATTGCTGCTAACACAACCAACCATCCTATAAGCGCCCACCATTTATTTTTGGCCATAAATGAACCTATTTTATATAAAAATTTTGCCAAGCTATTGCCTCCTTATTTAATCAACGTTATAGTCTAAATATATAGTGTAGATTATTTACAGTACTATACTACTAGTAATCCCCCCAATTTTAAAGAAATAATAATTATTATATGTATATTTAAACTACAAAAACAGGAGGATTGTAGAATGAATCATTCTGATTTACGTGTTATAAAAACGAAACGCGCATTATCACAAAGCCTTTTTCGACTATGTTTGAATCATTCACCAACGTAGAATTTTTAGAGCGCATTTCACGTAAACAAGAAAATGATCGAGAGCTTGAAGAAACTTTAGTAAATCATTTCATTACGGTTTTGCAGAATGATATTAAAAAACATGAACACCGTATAACTGTTGATGATAAAATACCGAGCGAACTCATTTTTTACATTTACGGTTCTACATTGCATGGTATTATGTCTTGGAAAAATGATTACAATATGGATTTGTCACCACATGAATTAGACAAAATTTATCATACACTTATTAATATCAAAGTTCAGGATGATTAAGTTGGCATTTCTAACATAAAAAGCCCCGTTACATGCAAAGTGCAACGGGACTTTTTTAAATTAAAACATTAAATTAAAACATTTCTGAAACAACTTTTTGTTCTAAGAAATTTAACATGTAATCTGGACTACCAGTTTTGGCATCTGTACCAGACATTTTAAATCCACCAAATGGATGATATCCTACTACTGCAGCTGTACAACCACGATTTAAATATAAGTTACCTACATCATAGTCACGTACTGCTTTTTGCCAATTTTCACGATTATTTGTAATAACCGCACCTGTTAAACCGTAGTCTGTATCATTAGCAATTGTTAATAGCTCATCGAAGTTTGAACCTTTAACGAATCCAACAACTGGGCCAAAAATCTCTTCTTGCATTATTTGGTCTTGTGATTTTAGTCCTGAGATAATTGTTGGTTCTACAAAGTAACCTGTACTGTCATCAGTACCGCCACCTTGTTCTAAATTGCCTTCTTTACTTCCAATTTCTATATAGTTTTTAATTTTATCAAATTGTTTTTGGTTAATTACAGGACCCATATACGTATTGTTTTCTGTATTACCCACAGTTAAATCTTTAGTGAGTTTAACTGCTTTTTCCAACACTTCATCATATACATCCTTATGGACAATAGCTCTTGAACATGCAGAACATTTTTGACCTGAAAAGCCAAAAGCTGAAGAAACAATTGCTTCGGCAGCTAAATCTGTATCAATCTCATTATCTACAATAATCGCATCTTTACCACCCATTTCAGCGATAACGCGTTTTAAGAAATTTTGTCCTTCTTGTACTTTTGCAGCACGTTCAAAAATACGAGTACCAGTCGCTCTTGAACCAGTAAACGTCACGAAGTGTGTATGTTTACTATCTACAAGGTAATCACCAATTTCTTTCGGATCACCAGGTACAAAGTTAACTACACCTTTTGGTAAACCAGCTTCTTCTAAAATTTCAATTAATTTATAAGCTGTTAATGGCGTATCTTCAGCAGGTTTAAGTAACACAGTGTTACCAGCAACTACTGGTGCTAATGTCGTACCTGCCATTATAGCAAACGGGAAGTTCCATGGTGGAATTGTCACACCTGTACCAATTGGTTTATAGAAATATTTATTGTGCTCGCCTTCCCTATCTAATACGGGTTTACCATCAGCGAGTTCCATCATTGATCTTGCATAATATTCAATGAAGTCGATACCTTCTGCTGCATCACCAACTGCTTCGTCCCAAGGTTTGCCAGCTTCATAAACCATAACTGCTGAAATTTCTTCTTTACGTCTACGAATAATTGCAGAAACACGTAGTAAAAACTCAGCACGATCTCTGTGAGACCATTTTCTCCAAGATTCATACGCTTCATTTGCAGTATCAAAAGCTTTATCTACTTCTTTTTGTGTTGCTTTTGACACTTCTGCAATAATTTCAGTTGTTTTTGCTGGATTAACTGATTGATACGTATCATCTGTGTAAATCTTTTCCCCATTAATTACTAATGGAATTTTTTGGTTTAATTCACCTTTCACTTTCTTTAATGTTTCCTTGAAAGACTCAACATTTTGTTGATTTGTAAAATCAATACCTGGTTCATTGTGATAATTAACTACCATTTTTCTACCTCCATATCGTTTGTAAATAGAAAACTAAAATGGAAAAATCCATTTATTAGTTATATTCTAGCGATTCAAGAGTAGAATTGCAATCGCTTCCAACAATTTATTTTAAAATTAATATTAAGCTTACAATTTAATTCAATCGAGGGTTGCAAGTTTATTCTGTTTGGTAAATTAATATGCTATTTACTTCAGTGTAATCGAAAATTAATATTTTTTTACGTTGTATTCATATTGTAATTAAAATTCATATGTTAAGCTGTCTATTCGATTAATTAAATTCACGTCATTTATTTAAAATACATAAAATACGAAGTGAAAGGTTTTGTTGTTCACATGAAAACTTATACCTCGGTTATTTTTTGGATGCGTGCCCTAGCATGTTTGAGTATTGTTTTAATACATGCTATAACAACCACGTTTATTCAAAGTGATAATATAGGAAAAGGTACCTTAATCCGAGTCATACAATTATTATTAATGTTTAGCACACCCTTATTTGTGTTTATTTCTGAATTTTTACTAGCAAAAAATTATCATACTTCAATTAAAAAGGGCTTTTTCAAAGATAAGTTATTATTTCTTGGCATTCCTTATGTTTGTATAAATATAGGAATCTCTTATTTTTATTTTAAGCCAAAAACTTTTACTGACTTTTTAGGTTTTCTAGAATCAACAATGTTTCACGGAGCAGCAGTTACTTATTTCATTGTTATCATTCTGCAATTCTATATTTTGCATTTTCTATTTTCAAAGTATCTAGTCAATCGTAATCCTATCTTAATGATTATTTTTTCAGTACTATTTGCTACAGTTTATTGGGGCATTAGACAGTTTATTCCACAACCAGAATCGCCAATGTTAGCTTGGTTCTGGGATCGTGAAGGTTGGATGTTATTCTTAGGTTGGTTGAGTTACTTTATTTTAGGTTTTTATACTGGTATATATTATGAAAAACTGATGGCTAATATTAAAAAATATACTTGGCTCATTTTGTTAGGTACTTTGCTAAGTACAGCCTTTTTAATTTTCAATTATGTCTCAGGTGTTAGCACATGGGTAGAGTCAAAACGTTTTGATATCCCAATTTATGTAACGATGATTATTTTGTTATTCTTTTTATTCTCAGCGTATTTTAAATACGTTCCAAAATTCATTATTTTTATAAGTAATTATTCATTCTGTATTTACTTACTACATTACTTCTTTGTTAATCAATTAGGGTTATTAAGAGAAGATAGTGCCATTCGTAATATCGTTTTCACCTTTATTATTACGGTAACAGTAGCTATTTGTTTAGCCTATTTAATCAATCAATTTAAATGGGGTAAATATATTATAGGTGGAATTGGTCACATTAAATACGAAAAAGTATATGAAAGTTACAAACACGGTAAAGTTGATTAACATAATAAAGCGCCGACATTCCTTAGTAGTAAGGATATGTCGGCGCTCTCTTTATGTATATTCAAGCTTTACGTTTTTGTTGCTTGCGTTTTTTTCGTTGCTTCGTAGTACTTCGACGTGACAGTAACATAATGCCTGCAATAAACCATAATAATGATGAAACAACATTAACTGTTAAGACGTTAATAAGTGCAATTAAAATCAACAGAATGCCTGTAAATTTCGCTAGTTTTCCCATCATTGTGACACTTATCATCGCTATAATACAACATACTACACAAATAGCTAATATAATTAATGCGCCTTGCTTCATATAATCAAATAACGTACTAGGTGATAATTGACCAGTAAATTGTGCAATGTTTTGATTGTTATTCGCAGTTGCTATTAGTGGTAGCACTTTCTGTTTAATACTTGCATCATTGAGAAATGGTAATGCTAGCGCAGACGCCGCAATAACTACAAATTGCAATAAGATTCCTACCCAAGTTAATATTTTTTCTGTTGTTCGTTTCATGATTGTCCCTCCCTCAAACCAATTTCTTACACATAATTATACATTTTTTATGTTGCACAAGGCAAAAGAACTTTAGACTGATTTTATTATTCGAGTTATTTTCAAGTAACTTTAGTATTTGTTCAAAACTAATAATTAAATATTTCTGCTAGAATAAGATTATAATTACAAGGGGGATTTATTATGAATATACAAAACGCATCACCAGAACAATTACGTCATTACATTCGACATGGTATGCTCGATGGACATACTAGTGGTTTAGCTAAAGGTTATGTACAAGCTAACGTGGTCATTTTACCTTCCGCTTATGCCTATGATTTTTTAAAATTTTGTTTTAGAAATCCTAAGACTTGTCCATTACTTGATGTCTCAGAAGTTGGCTCCACTTCTTTTCCATACTTTGCTAAGTCTGCTGATATTCGTACTGATGTAGCTGAATATCGTGTTTATAAAGACGGCGAACTAGTAGAAACACCTACAGATATTACACATTTATATAATAATGACTTAGTAAGTTTTTTAATCGGTTGTAGTTTCACATTCGAGCATGCCTTGCTTGAAGCTAACATTCCAATCCGACACATTGAAGAGCAACATAATGTCCCAATGTATATTACAAATATTCCAACCGCAGCTAGTGGGATATTTACAGGTCCTACAACAGTCAGCATGCGTCCAATGACAGTGGCTCATGCACTTAAAGCAACAGAAATCACTACTCGTTTTAAAGATGTTCACGGTACACCGCTTCACCTCGGCAACCCGGAAGCTATTGGCATTAAAAATATTAATAAACCTGATTTCGGTGAAGCTGTGACGATAAATGCTAACGAAGTGCCAGTCTTTTGGGGATGTGGTGTCACACCACAATCTGTAGCACTTAACGCTAAACCTCCACTTATGATTACTCATTCACCTGGTCATATGTTTATTACAGATATTCGTGATAGTGAAATGTCACAATAAAAGCAATCAAGCAACTGCCAGTTAGTTATTACTGAAATTAGCTGTTCACATAACTCCAAAAATTTAACATCGGTTTAATTATTATAACTTTCATTTAAAATTATAATACCCACAACAAAAATAAAGCATTTGGAACATTCATTAGTCCCAAATGCTTTATTATTTTATTCGCTATCTGTTTTCTAATTCTTGTTTCGTAATAATTGGATAGTTTTTAAATATTTTAGATGCGACATATCCTACAATGAGTCCAATCACACCTAAAATGGCTCCATAAATAAGAATTGTAATCGGATCATTAAAACCAAACATCACTAAAAATCCTGCTAATGGTGTTGCGGTACCAGTAGCATCATTAATCATACCAGACGATGCAATAACTGCTCCCCCAAGTGCGCCACCAATAAAGTTAGCCGTATAAATCGGTACCGGATTGGCAGAAACTACATCTGCTTGTGATAACGGCTCAATACATACCGCAATCTTAGACTTACGATCACCTAAGTTTAATTTATGGAACATAGTACCATTAATAAATGATGAGCCAAATGATACCATTGCAGCAATAGCCATAGGTAAGCCTGTCATTCCTAAAAGTGCTGTAAGTGCCATAGAACTCAATGGTGCTGTACCTACAACTGTAATTATACCGCCCAATATCAGACCCATTACAATTGGATTTACATCCATAGAATTTTGAATAATGTCACCAATCTTCATAAGTGAGTTATTTACTAACGGAGTAACACCTGTCGCTAATAAGCGTGCTAATGGTGCTATTAATAAAATACCTACAATTAAATCAACACCATCCGGTACTCTTTTTTCAGCATATTTCATTACATAGCCTACGACGTAACCTGCAACGAAACCAGGTATAAGATCCAAACCACCACATGATACAGCAATAGCTAAAGCATAAACTGGAGACACACCGATAGCTAAAGCCACTAAGCCAGCTGCAGCTACACCACCTAAGCCACCAGCAGCGTCACCTAATTCCCCCAAAAATTTAATACCTAATAAATCTCCACCTACATATTTATGGAAAGCCTCTACTAAAAATGTAGCGATAGCAGCATTTGCCAAAGCACTCATTGCTTTCATACCACTAGGCGCTTTATATGTAAATAGCGTAAACAATGCTAATACTATTACTAAAAATATAGTCCCTATCAGAATATCCATGTACTTCTTTCCTCTCTTTTTCTTAAATAACTAATTATTTTTATATTGTCACGAATAATCATTTTAACATATTTTTTTAATATATTCCGAACAATTTTATTTATTTAGTAATAAGCTCCGCGGAACATTTTATAATATTTATTAAATTTATATCAAAATATGACACAACTTTCCCACTAACAAGAATTAACTTAAAGAATATACAGTGTTAAATCACAGCAAACAAAATACCAACGTTAACTTTGGCATAGCAGTTGGCCATACTCAGTTAGTGTTGGTATTGTGATGTTGCTCTATTTTAATTTAATATGAAATAAACCTAGCCTTATGTAGTAATATCTTTCATTACTTTTGCTGGTGTACCCATAGCTAGCGACTGAGCCGGGATATCTTTGGTCACGACACTGCCTGCACTAATAACACTGCCTTCTCCAATAGTAACACCTGGCAGCACGACTACATTCGCACCCAACCATACATTCGGACCTATTGTAATTGGTAAGGCCTGTTCTAGACCTGCATTACGTTTAGTCGCTTCTAATGGATGATTCGCCGTATAAAGACCACATTTAGGTCCGATAAACGTGTTATCTCCAATATTAATAGTTGCACAATCCATAAAGTAACAATCGTGATTCACAAAAACATTTTGCCCTAATTTGATATTATAACCATAATCGACCATGAAAGGACTTAGCAGTTCTGCTTGCTGTGGTTCATAGTTTAATAGTTGCGTTAAGATAGCTTGACGTTGTTCTAATGCACTAGGCTTAACTTGGTTCAACATATGACATAAATCTTTCGCATCCAGTCTTTCTTGTGCTAATTCTTCATTAAAATTAGCATCATACCATTCCCCGGCTAGCATTTTTTCTTTTTCATTCATCAAAATTGCACTCCCTTAATTTGCAAGCTGTTGTTAGCTTAAAAATAATAATAATCGATAAATTAGTGTGCCCGCATAGTTACCTATTACATACCCTAGTGTTCCAATTATTAGGATAGGGCCAACTAAATTAGTCCATCGTTTGCCTATTGCTAACGCTGCTGCTGTTGTTGGTCCACCTGCAGTAGCATTACTAGCTAATAAAATTTCTTCTATTTTAAAATTGCACCATTTACCTATAACTAAGCTCAAGCCAAGATTAAATATCAATATAATAATGACAAAGATAAATAGTAATGGTGCTATGCTTATAATTGTAACAAATGAAGCTGGAATACCTATAACAACGAAGAATATATAAATAAAAAATGTTCCAATTTCTGAAGCACCGGCCAAACGCTCAAAAAAGTCTCCCCAAATTACGACGACTAACAGCGTAAACGTTGTTAACAATAAATAAGGATCACCAAAAAACGATACTACAATATTCCATATTAAATTATTGTTAGGTAACCATGCTTGTAGTACTTCAGATAATTTAAAACTACCTGCAACTAATAAAATCGCGCAAGTAATTGATAAAGCAATATCTAAAAGTTGAATTTTTTTAGGTTGCCAATAATTTTGTTGTTCCTGTTCGTTGTCAGTAGTTGCATAATCTGTATGATAATGACGTTTAATGATAGGTAATGCTGGTATCGCAATTAACAATAAAAAGTACAATGCCATTACACTATTATCAGCTACTACTGTAGCAGAAATCATCTCTTCAGGTGTATTAAGTTTAGCACTAAGTGCTGCAAAATTAACCCCGCCACCAATATAGCTACCAGTCATCATTGCACCTATTTTCGCTAAATATGGAATCCATTGTTGTAACACAATAAATCCAACCACCGTTCCTATCATAGTACCTACTGAAGCAATTAAAAATATTACTAATAAACGTCTGCTTTCTTTCCATATTTTTATAATATTAGAATTAAATAACAATAATGGAATAGATAGTGGTACTACATAATCCCACACAGTATCATAAACCGGTGATGCTGTTGGTATAATTTTAAAATTGGATAAAGCCATAGCCCCTACTAGCGCAATAATTGCACCTGAAATAGTACTTGCCCATCGATAACGTTGTTCTAATACTAAACTTACGGTTGCCCATAAAATAATTATCGCCCATAGTAACCATGTGTCATCTTTTGCAATCACTGTCCCCACATACATGATATTCTCCCCCTCTTCTCCCATACTCAATCTATAATTTATTACTGCTTATTATTACTAAGATATAATGTTTTATCAATAATTTTCAGAATTTTTACTTTATATTACCGTTACATTATTGTGTAACTAAATTTAAAAAGATATTCTTAACAATATCTTTTTAACATTCAAAGGGGTGGATTGTTATGAAACAAAGAATTGGGTTATTTCTCGGCCCATTACTATTTTTAATCATTTTATTTATTCCGAGTATTACAGGTTTGGACCATGCGCCACGCGCTGTCCTAGCTGTAACAGTTTTCGTAGCTACGTGGTGGATTACAGAAGCAATTCCCATTCCAGCAACCTCATTAATGCCATTAATTCTATTACCGTTAACAGGTGGTCCCAATGAACAAGTTGCTGCCAATGCTTATGCAGATCCGATCGTATTTATGTATATGGGCGGATTCATAATTGCTTTAGCTATAGAGAAGTGGAACTTACACCGGCGTATTGCTATGACAATTATTTCTATGATGGGATCCAGCAGTAACCATGTAATTCTAGGCACGATGATTGCGACAGCATTTATTTCAATGTGGATTTCAAATGCTGCTACTGCACTTATGATGTTACCCATTGCTTTAGCGTTAATAGAAGAAATTAAAACAGCAAAATTTCTCTCACCAGAATCGGCACATAAATTTTCTAAAGCTTTACTATTAACTGTGGCTTACTCTGCTTCAATAGGTGGGCTTGCTACTTTAATCGGTTCAGTGCCGAATGCAGTATTTGCTGCCGTTGCCGCTTCAAGCTTAGATCGCTCAGTATCATTCGCACAGTGGATGCTCTTTGCATTACCTATTACTATAATTTTATTAATTGTCCTTTACTTATTACTGACTAAATGGCTGTTCAAAATCGATGATGCTGATCAAGTTTCTTCTGATTTTGCTAAAAAAGAGCTACATAACTTAGGTCCAATGTCTTACGAAGAAAAATTAACAGGTTTAGTCTTTTTAATCGTCAGTGTACTGTGGATTTCAAGCAGTGCCTTACCTGCATCACTACATTTATCTGATACAGTAATTGCAATGATTGGGGCAGTTTTACTTTTTTTAATTCCTGCACGTGCTGATAAAGGTGGATTACTCGTATGGAAAGATATGTCTAAATTATCATGGGGTATTTTACTATTATTTGGCGGTGGCTTATCGTTAGCTGCTGCATTTGAAGATTCAGGACTTACCAAATGGTTTGGAGGTATATTAGGAATTGTAGAACCACTACCGCTTATCCTTATCGTTATTGTGTTAACTACAGGTATTTTATTCTTAACAGAAGTCATGTCTAATACAGCTGTATCTAATATGCTTATGCCTATTAGTATAGGATTAGCAGCAGCCATTAATCAGGATCCATTTTTCATTATGGGTGTTGTCGCTTTATCTTCTACTTGTGCATTCATGTTACCTATATCAACACCACCGAATGCAGCAGTCTTTAGTTCCGATGAATTAGACATGAAAGATATGATTAAAGCCGGTTTCATTTTAAATATATTTACGATTATTATCATTTCGTTATTTGTTTATTTCTGGTTACCAATTGCTTTTGGTTTGTAATGACATATGTTACAGTATCATGCTAAGGTATGATTTCACTTTTATACTAAGGACGCATGTGATTAACATAAATCAAATGTACAATAGCATTATAAACTACTAAAAGGAGTCGCTAATTATGAAAACATTAATTAAAGGTGCCATTGCTGTCTTACTCATATTGGGTGTAGTAAAAACGTTCCAAGATTATAATGTGCCCGCGGAAGCTTCAAATTACTATAACCAAGTTAAAAACGGCGAAGTGTTACAGAATGTCGAGAACATTAATTTTGATTCACTCAAAAACCTCAATTTCGAAGACTTCAAACCTGCAGATTTCTTTTAACTAGTTTATATGTAATCTCTATCCAGTACTTGAAGTAATGGTAGCCATGTTCAATTACTTCAATCATTTGCACATACTAAATAACTATAAATACACAAGCCTTAGGTGATTGTTGAACTGACCCCAATTAGTGGGAATAAAATAAAAACACTTTCGTTGAATTCATT
>ERZ1023396.188-NODE-188-length-14146-cov-190.528564_pt1 | contig 14146 bp, 14 predicted proteins | sample MGYA00380504_ERZ1023396 | MGnify/ENA primary metagenome ERZ1023396 (study PRJEB33173, sample SAMEA4830410) | metagenome | study: EMG produced TPA metagenomics assembly of the PRJEB25223 data set...
CGAACCTGTGACATTGGGCGGCGGCAAGGCGATGGAAAAGGCGTTTTGTTTGTCGATGATGGCAGGGTTTGATTGGGGTTTAAAATGGCCTTGTTGTTCCCAAATTTGATACATGCCATTTTCCATATCAGCAGGGTTGTAGGCATTTTGCATCATTTTTAAGGCTTGAGTTAGGCTTTGACTTAAAGTATTGGTTTGTGTGGTGTGTTGAGTCATGAGATTTGTCTTAGTAAAATTTGGTGAAATTGTTTTAATAAAATACAGTGAATGTTTAAAATAAAGTGAATGATAAACTCAGAGTGTTGCTAACAAAACTGTGCTAACAGAACTTCGCTAACAGGGTTTGGTTAACCATGATGACTAAGTAGGTTACATTGTAGGTTACATTTGTCTAAAACATAAATGGCAGATGACTGCAAAAGAGTTGATTCATGATGAACATGAGTGGTCTTTGATGTTTGTTATGTTTGTGTTATGTTTGATGGAACAGCAAATACAACTGGGTTAAATTCTCTTCCAAGCTGTTTGCCATTTGAGCCAATAGGTCATCATCTTGGCGAATGTCAGATAAGGTCTCATCATCTTCATCAATGCCACTAAACACAATCATCGGTAAGGTCAGCATCGCCACGTCATCTTCGGTGTCATTGTCGGCGAACCAGTCGTCTGTTTCATCGGCATACATGGCATCAATAAAGCCCACTGCCCAAGCAGAAAGCTCTGAATCTGGTGAAAAATCCATAGGCTCTTCTGTGTCGTCTGTATCGCCAACAATAAAGGGTAAGTGAATTGGAGCTTCGTCTTTGAGTTCGGATTCTATGGCGGTTTGCCAAGCGTGTAGGGCAGACTTGATGGCATCAGGCACGCTGTCTTGTTGCCCTTCAAACAAAGCAGACAACCAGTTGGTAAATGGCTTACCCACCACCGTGGCGGTCAAAAACCCATGCGTGGCAATGTGGTCTAAGCCGTATTGGTTGTCAGCAGAATCCAAATAGGCAAGTAGTTTTGGGTCGGGTATTTGGTTCATTATTTTCCTTCATTTATTTATTCTTCATCATTCCAATCATCATCTAAGTCGTCCAAGCCATCTAGGTCATCTAAATCGTCTAAGTCATCTAAATCATCTTTTAGCTCACGCTCCAGACGTTTTTGTGCCAGTAAATCGTCAATCAAACGACGTTTTTCTAAACTGCGGGTTCGAGAAGTTGTGCCTGTCTCACTTTCGTCAGCCAGTTTTGCGTCTTCATCTTCTTCAGCAAAACCATCATCTTCAAAATCATCTTCTAAGTCACTCATAAAAACTCCTTAATCCATCAAATAAATCATCGGTAAAATCCATGCGTGTGGTCAAAACCTGTCTCATGCGTTTGGAACATGGGTTTTGATAAATAGCCTTATAAAGCCTAATGCTGATTTTGTCAATGGCTTTATGGTATTGGTTGATGTTGTCAAACGGTCAGCATGATGTCATTACGCAACGAAGTTAAGCGGTTGATGGTGTCATCATCTGCTCCGATAATGCGTCGGCATTCTCGTTCATAGACAGATTTTGGATTGTTTAACTGGGTCAGTTGGATACGCTGTTGGATTTGCGTCAGCTCTTGAGTGGGCAATAGCACATAGGTTTGATGTTCTTGAAAGCGACCTTTAAGCAAATGGACGATACCATCACTTTGCTCGGTATGGGCAATGGTGGCATTGATGGGTAGGGCAAATCGCTTCAGCTCACGGTGTCTGTCAAAGATGATTTTGTTGAGCATCATGCACAGCATCGCCAGCATCACACTGGCTTGAGCAAGCTTACTATTGGTGTTGTCAAAGCCCTGTTTGACATTTAAGGTGATTCGGGCAGGGTGATTTATGGCAAAATGTTCAAGACTTTGCAGTTGCACACCTTGAAATGATGGTTGTCGTAACAGCTCAAGACTTGCGGTCTGTAGTAAGTCATTACACAAGGTCAGATAGGGCTGGGCAATTTGGGGTGATAGCTTGCTTAATAAGCGGTGTTCATCAGCAAACATAAATGCCACCACGATGGGCGTATCAGTGTTGGTAGGAATATGGCGAGTTTGCTTCGCTCCATTTGGATTAACCAAATTTTGTTGTTGGGTTTGGTGTTTGGTAGAATCTTGCCAAGAAGACGGTTGCGCCTTATTGGTTAATGGGTTGTCGGTTGGTGGGCTGTTTTGGTCAGTGTCTTTTTGCATGTTCGGTTTGAATTGACCACGCTTTAAAAAACGACTGACTTGTGAGCTGACATCATCATAGACATGGCCATGGTCTGGTTGGCTGGTGGCTGGTGGGCTTGATTCGTCATCAGATGGGTTGGCAGTGTTGTTGTCTGTATTCGGCGTGCCATCATGTCTGTCGTCATATGAGAAGTGAACCCCACCGTGTTGTTGGTTACTTGCCATGTCGTTGCTTGCCATGTCGTTGCTTGCCATGTCGTTATTTGCCATGTCATTGCTTGCCATGTCATTGCTTGCCATGTCATTGCTTGCCATGTCATAGTGCAACACATAATAATCATGAATGTCACGGCTTAGCCGTTGCAACTGCCCTTTGGTTGGGCGAGCAATATGGCCATATAACAACCATATCAACAGATGGACAATCAATGCCCCAAGTTCAAATGGCCATAGTGTTTTGACCATCTCACCTTTGCTGGTGCGTTTGATGGTCAGCTCGACATCGCCAACCTTATTGTTTTGTAGCAGGACGGGTTTGTGGTGGGTTATGCCTGCTTGCAAGGGGGCGTTTCCTGTTTGTACCAGTATGTTGCCAGCGTTGTCTAATAAAGTTAGTCGAGTAACATCAGTGTCATTACCAAGGCGGTCAGCGATGACGCTTAGGCTGACTCGGTCATCTTGATAAAGAGCCACCCCTGTGGTTTCTGCCAACTCACTGATGAGCTGTTTGGCTTTGTGTTCACGGTTGGCATTTAGTTGTTGCTCTAAACTAAATACCATAAGTACGCTATGCAATATAAAGCTGATAAGAATGATGATGGCAAACAGTCCTTGCCTAGGGGCGGTGTAAGTCATAATGATGCTTAAAATCAAATGGCAAATAGGGTGATGATTATATATGTTCGCTGATGATTTGATAACCTTATTATTGTGTTAATCCGTGATAAAATCTGTCCAACATGCCATAATGTCAGTAACTGATGATTTGTTAATACGTTAATAGGACAGATAGCCCATGAATATCGATATCAATACTGCACACATCACATCAAACATTCATTCAGATGCCATTCATTCAAATATGACAAATATTAATAGTGCCTTAAGCCAAACCTTGCAACATCGCTTAAAACAGCACAGCACCACCACCATGCAGGCTTGGCAAGATGGGCTAAAGCAAGTATTGGTAAAGGCAAAAATTAAAGATGCTGAGCAGATGGTGAGTGATGTGGCAAGTTTATATGCGTTACCGATATATGCGTTGATAGTGGTGATACGCACCGAGATGCTCAGCCATGTCAGTAACATCAATGCTCAGGCGTTATTAGCAGATTGGGCGTATGCACAAGCCAATACACCAGCAGGTTGGCAAATTACCAACATTGATGACAATGATCGTAGTGAAGCAGATACCTTAAAGCAAGTGGTGGCATCGCTGACTGAGTATGATGATGTTCTGACACCTGTGTCGGTTAATCGCTTGGTACTTTGTCCCAGTGATGTGCAGATGCTTAAGCCCAATGACAGTAAAAGTCGTGCCATTGCTCATGTGATTGATGAACAGGTAACCCATCATTTACAAGACAAGCTGGCTCATTTGGGCTTGACCGAAGAGCAGGCAAGAGGTGCATTTGATTGCCATATTTTACCTGTTGCTGACATGCTACACACTCACCGCTTGGCGTGTTTTGATATGGATTCTACTTTGATAGAGCAAGAAGTCATTGTTGAGCTTGCCAAAGTGATGGGTGTGGGCGATAAAGTCAACGACATCACCGATTCTGCCATGCGTGGTGAGTTGGATTTTGATGAATCGTTTGCTCAGCGGTTGGCATTACTGCAAGGACTGCCTGAGCATCATTTAGCAGGCATTGCTGATTCATTAACCTTATCAAAAGGGGCAAAAACCACGTTGGCGTTATTATCTGCCATGGGTTATCACACCGCTTTGATATCAGGGGGTTTTGAGTATTTTGCCAAGCAAGTTGCTAAGCAGTTGGGTATCCATGTGGTTCATGCCAATGCCTTATCAATGCAAGATGGGCAGATGACAGGTAGGGTGCAAATGCCCATCATCAATGGGGCGACCAAAGCTGTGCTGGTCAGACAAATCACTGATGAGCTTGGCATCAGCAAGCAAGCGGTGGTGTGTGTTGGCGATGGGGCAAATGATTTGCCGATGATGGACATGGCAAATTTGGGGCTGGCGTATCGTGCCAAACCCATTGTACAAGCCCGTGCTGATGCCGCCATTAACTGCACAGGGTTAGAAGGTGTGTTGTATGCGTTGGGGTATGCGTCTTTAACCAGCTAAACAAGCTAAGCCTTGATAATGAGTAAATGAGCCATGATGCCTTAAAACAATGTCCTAAAACCGCTTATGATGAATTGATGGTGGTTTTATTGCCTTTTTGCTGTTTATTTTTTGTTTTTTTAATAATTTTGCTTTTTCAATAAGATGTGATTAAAAATGGTTATGACCAACCCCAATCAGCCCCCCCAAACACATGCCATTCATTCATCTGCTCATATCCAGTTACCGTCTCCCCAAAAAGACAGCAAACATGATTTATTGTTGGTGTATTTTAAGGGCATGGCGATGGGAGCAGCAGACATCGTACCAGGGGTTTCTGGTGGTACGATTGCCTTGATAGCAGGCATTTATCAACGTTTGATTCATGCGTTAAGCAGCATGACATTGGGGCTGATTGCCACTTGGCAACACACATATCAAGCATATGGCATCAAAGGTGGCATATCTGCCATATGGCGTGCGTTAGATGGCACATTTTTATTGTGCCTACTGGCAGGCATTATCACAAGCTTTGCGGTATTGGCAAACTTGGTTAGGCACTTGCTCACCCATCAGCCATTGGCGATTTGGTCGTTCTTTTTTGGTTTGGTGATGGCAATGGTGGTTGTGTTGCTCGGTCAAATTGAGCGTTGGAATGTTGCCCGAGTGGGGTTATTCGTGCTTGGGGCAACAATGGCGGTGATGATAAGCTTGTTGCCGTTTGTTTCAGCGACACCAAGCTTGCCGTATCTATTTTTTTCAGGGGCAATTGCCATTTGTGCGATGATATTACCTGGCATTTCAGGCTCATTTATTTTGCTATTGCTTGGGGTGTATGAAGTGATATTAGATGCTGTGCATCGCATGGACATTGGCATCATCTTGACCGTGGTGGCTGGCATGGTAACAGGGTTGTTGTTATTTACCAAGTTTTTAAAATGGTTATTGGTTCATTATTATCAAGGCACATTAGTGTTGTTGACTGGGTTTATTGCTGGGTCATTGGTAAAAATATGGCCTTGGCAAGTTGATGCGGTGCATTTTTTACCTTGGCAATATCCTGATGGGGCAAGGTGGGGCATGACGCTTGGGCTAATGGGATTGGGTATGGTCAGTGTTTTATTATTAACCAAACTTGGTTCACAAAAGCAGACGAGCTAAACCTTGTTGAACCTTGTTGCGTTTATCATAAAAGTTGCGTTTGTCATAAAAAACCTTGCCATCGAGCAAGGTTTTTTTGTTGTTTGAGTTATTTGAGAGATTGCATATTGATTAACCCATCACCATGGGCAACATGTTGTCTGCCACAATGCTTAATGCCTGTTCTGCCAAAATCAACACAAAAAAAGCAATCATTGGCGATAAGTCAATCATGCCAAGGTTGGGGGTAATCTTACGAAACGGTGCTAAGATGGGTTCTGCCAACTGCATGATGATGTCAATGATGGGGTGCATGGAATTGGTAAACACCACAATCCAGCTGACAATAATCGAACCGATAATCACATAACGACACATACTTAAAAAATCAATAATCAGGCTTAATGACCCCTCAAAAAATAGCTCAAGTGGATTATAACTATGATGATTTAAGAGTGCATTGCCAGCCAAATCAATCAGGCGGATTAAAAACATCAACACAATGGCAGCAAGGCTGATACGCCCATCGCCAATGGTGGGGAATATGCGACCAAACATATCGACCACTTGTGTGGCTTTATAGGCAGGTTCGGCATAGGGGTTACGAGCATTGATGCCAGCAAATTGCATCATAAAACGTATGAATATCAATAACATGGCAAAGCTTGTGACCATGTTAAATGCAGTAACTAGTAATTGGTTCATGGAGAAATTCTCAATATTCAATACTCAATGGCTTATTTTAGTGGCTTATTTTATGGTGATAGATGGTTAATTTTGCCCACTCATCTCACGGCTACGCTTAACGCATGCTTGCATGGCTTTACCAATCAGCTCATTGACTTTATCAGCTTGTAGGCTATGCACGGCAGCTTCAGTTGTGCCACCAGGAGACATGACTTTGCGTCTAAGCTGCTCTGGCGTGTCATCACTGTGGATGCTCATCTTGGCAGCACCCAAAGCGGTCTGCATGGCAAGGGCGGACGCTTGTTCTTGGCTCAAGCCCAAATCAATGCCCCCTTGAATGACTGACTCAATAAAATAAAAAAAGTAAGCAGGGGCAGAGCCAGACACTGCCGTTACCGCATGTAATTGCTCTTCATCATCGACCCAAATCACCAAACCAGATGCCCCCATCAATTCGGTGGCGAGCTGTTTTTCTTGCTCATCAATGCTGTCAGTGGCATACAGCCCTGTTGCTCCTGCTTGTACCATGGCAGGCGTGTTGGGCATGGCACGCACGATGTTTTGATAACCATTTAACATCTTTGTCAGGCTGTCAGTTGACAGACCTGCTGCCACCGAAATGATGAGTTGCTTGTCTAACACTTGGCTAAAGTCTGCCACCACGGTTGACATGATTTGAGGCTTAACTGCCAACACCACCACATCAGCCATTAACGCATCTAATGGGTTTTTAGCAGAATCAATGGTATTGATGCCTTTGGCCTGCAGCTGTTCACGGTTATCAGGGTTGGGGTCAGAAACGGTGATATACTCTGGCAAGATGCCCTTGGCAAGTAAGCCACTGATAAGGGCTTGTGCCATGTTGCCACCACCAATAAAGCTGATTTTTTTGTTTTTTAATGAGTTAGACATAAGATGCTCTAAGTGAAGAAAAAAATTGAATGATGCTAATGATGCTAAAGACACAGCCTAGTGTAGCACATTTATAAAAAACTGGGCTTTAAGATAAGATGAAAGTTTGTTTAATGCCTTTTTTTGGCAAAAATGACTGTAATGCCCACTGTCGCCAAGGGCAAATCAACCATAAGGGTAAGGTTTTGGCATTGGTTTGACGGTTACCATGGCAATCGGTTACGTTTTGGGCTTCGACTAACAGCACACTTTGCCTTAACCAACTGGCAATACCCAAGCTTTGTTGCAATTTTTTACCTGATTGGGGGGGAGTAAATTGTGGGGGGGTAAACTTGCCTATGTTTGTGTCAGATGGCTGATAAATGCTTAAACGGTCAGTTTTATGTAAAGGGCGCACACAAAGATAAAAATCCCCTTGCATGATGTGTTTATCAATATTTTTATAGGTAAAGCCACTTTGATGGGTAAAGGCTGTCAAATCCAGAACAAGTTGCCATGTGAGTGTCTCTTTATTATTTAAAGGTTTTTTCCGTAACATGATGGTGTGTGTTTGTTTTGTATGAGCATGAACAGTATGAGCATGAACAGTATGAGCATGAGTACAGTTACAGTCAGTGGCAGGCACGCAAATAAACATTTTTTCATTGAATACTTTGTCGTTGATTGGTGTTTGTAACCAATTTAACCAACGAGCATCTAGGCGGTGTAGGGTATGTCGGTAGCGCCTTATCACATAATGTTGTGTTGCCCCTTGCCAAGGCAGTTGGGTTTGGTGGTCATTGTCATCACGATATGCCAATGCCAAGATGTCATCTATCCGCTGTTTGTTGGGTGTTAGCGTGTCTTTTTCAGACAACCAATGATACAAAAAAGAGCGTTGGCGAGCACCTGATAGCTTACCGAACTTTTTTAACTCTAATTGACTGTCCACTGTTAACCTGTGTGTTATTAGCCTGTGTGTTGTTAAATCGTCTACTGCTAAATATCGGTTAGGGTATGGCAGTTGGGTGGCTGAAACACAACAATCGTTCACCATCATCTCTTTATCGTTATGGTACACGTCTTGTAAGATGGCATCAGCATCGCTCATCAGATTACTTAAGCGAGTGATGTTGCCAATGACCTGTGGATAACGCTGTTCAATGATGGGCAACAACTCACGGCGTAACCAGCTACGGACATTTGTCCCTGTCAAGTTGGTTGGGTCATTGACATAGGGTAGGGCATGGCGGTGGGCGTGTTCATTGATGGCATCTCGGCTGATGTTTAGCCACGGTCGCCATAGATAAATGGGCTTGGTTAATGGCTTGATTGAGCTTGTTGGCAACTGATGTTGGTTTGAATGGTTGTGTTGGTTTGAGTGGTTGTGTTGGTTTGAATGGTTAATGTTGATGGGTATGTCATGGCATGACCAGCTTGTCATGCCAGATAAGCCTTTTACCCCTGTGCCAGCAAATAATCGCATCAACAGTGTCTCACTTTGGTCATTGGCATGGTGAGCGGTCATGATGATGTCATGGCAGTTGATGTGTTGGGCAATGGCAGCATAGCGAGCATGGCGAGCGGTTTGTTCATCTGTTCCGTTCACATAAGCTTTAATGACCACACATTGACTGCCATTGTCGCTTGCCCATTGGCTAACTTGCTTCGCCCAAGCATCATTGGCGGTCTGTATGCCATGATTGACATGGATAAACTGTGGACAAAATGGTAAATGTCCTTTTGCATATAACTGCAAGCACACTGATGCCATCACCAGTGAATCTCGACCCCCACTCAATGCCAGCCAAATGCGTTTGCCTACCAAGTGCGAATGCAGTTTATTCATACTTTTTAGTAAAGCATTCTGTAGCAAAGTTTCATTTGTATGACTTAGCAATGTATGACTGCCTTTATTCCATGTTCAAGATTATTCCATATTTAAGATGGTGTGAAGTTTAAGATGGTGTGAGCCAACCAAGTGAATAACTCAGCTAACAGCCCAATTGAGAGTTGAAGGCATAAAATTTCTCATAACGTAATTGACAACGCTCATCGGTATCCATGCTCTCAAGCTCTGCCAATTGCTCAAGTAATAAGGCTTTTAGCCCAACCATCACAGTCTTGTCATCTATCTGGGCTCCTTGACCTTCATCAACAACAACATCGATAAGCCCTAACTGATGCAGGCTTTTGGCATCTAATTTGAGTGCGTAACTGGCATCTGGGGCTTTTTCAGCCGTTTTCCATAAAATGGACGCACACCCTTCTGGTGAGATGACCGAGTAGATGCTATTTTGTAACATGTTGATTTTATCACCCATGCCAATCGCCAACGCCCCACCTGAGCCACCTTCACCGATGATGGTAACAATGATGGGTGTTTTTAAACTGCTAAATACCGCAATGCTTTCGGCAATGGCGATGGCCTGTCCTCTCTCTTCGGCTTCTACTCCGGGGTATGCTCCTTGTGTGTCGATAAAGGTCAAGACAGGCAAGCCAAATCGTTCTGCCATTTTGGCAAGACGCACCGCCTTACGATAACCCTCAGGATTTGCCATACCAAAGTTGTGGGCAATGCGTTCTCTGGTACTGCGTCCACGGTGTTGTCCGATGAGCATGACAGGCTTATCATCTAGACGTGCCAAACCACCAATCACCGCCTTATCATCACCATAGACCCTATCACCATGTAAGATATCAAATTCGCTAAACAACTGATTGGCATAATCCATAAATAATGGACGTTTGGGGTGGCGAGCAAGCAGTACCCGTTGCCATGTGTCGCTGTTAAGGGCATTATCAATGCTGTTGGGGGATTTGGTATTGGTATCATAAGTTTGAGTGTTGGGAATTTGGCTGGTCATATTTGGTCACTTTTTATTAAAAGATGGTTTTATTAAAAGATGGGCATTTAAAAATGGAGTACTAAGGGTATAAAAAAGATACAAGTGTAAACTAATAATAAGTGTAAACCAATCGCTAAATCAAGTTCCCCAAAAAAGACACCATCAACCCAGCCAATCATACCGCAATCCAATCATACCGCAATATGGTCAACAAAACCGTATCCATCACTCATTGTTATTGTTGACGCTAAGCTGTCTGTTCCATTTACTAAATTGCTCTTGCTCTTCTTCCAAATCACTTTTCAGTAGGGGCATATCATCGCTATGATGGTTTGCCTCCACTTGCCAATGTGTGTTTGATAAGGCAGTTAGGTGAAAGGGTAAGGGTTGGTTACTGCGACTGTGATTAACCAAAACCGCCAATCGCAACAGCAACACCAGATGCACCAGATTAACGCCACCCACATTCAATGCTTGTTCTAGAGCATCGGATTTGAGTTTACGGCGGTGATTGCCAACCAGTTGTGCTATTTTTAGCTGATCAACCTGTGAAAACCCAGGCACATCAGAATGCTCAAGCAAATAAGCACTGTGGCGATGATAACCACTGTGGCTAATCGCCAAGCCGATTTCATGCAAAAATGCCGCTCGACGTAATAAATCACCATCTTCAACTTGTAGGTTTAGTGGCTTTTTGACCGCTTCAAATAATTGATGACACGTCCGTACCACCCGTTTGGCTTGGCGTTTATCCACCGAATATCGTTGTATCAATGCCTGTACACTGCGATCTCGCACATCTTCACTGGCGAAGCGACCAAGCATGTCATACATCACGCCTTCACGCAATGCCCCGTCTGAGTAAGTCATGGTCTCAATTCCCAACACACGCATGACCGCAATCAACACCGCCACCCCAGCAGGAAACACCGCTTTACGATGTTCTTTGACCCCTTCTAGCTCAATATGATTAACATTACCGATTTTAACCAGCAGTTTTTGTAATTTTTCCACACCATCATAGGTAATGCGTTCTTGTTTATCTGCCCAACCTTGTTCTACCAATACGTTACGGACAGCTTTAATTGTACCGCTAGAGCCAATCACACTGCTCCAGCCCACCTCTTGATAACGACTGCTGATTGCCAAAATTTCTTTGCGAGCAGCGGCGATGGCTTTATCAAAGGCTTTATCCGTGATGCCACCGTCATCAAAGTAGCCTTTGGTGAACGCCACACAGCCCATCTGTAGGCTTTCGGTTAATATTGGCTCAAACGCTTGTCCAATGATGAACTCTGTCGAGCCACCCCCAATATCGATGACCAATCGCTGGGCACTACTGGCATTGGTGTGCGATACCCCCAAATAAATCAATCGAGCTTCTTCTCGTCCTGCGATGATTTCGATGGGTTTGGGCAAAATTTGATTGGCCTGTTTGACGAATTCGTTGGCATTTTTGGCTTGGCGTAAGGCATTGGTTGCCACGATACGCAATCGCTCAGGGGATACCGATTCTAATCGACCGACAAAACGACTCAAACAATCCAACCCTCGTTGCATGGCGACATCGCTTAAACGGTTTTTATCATCTAATCCTGCTGCCAGTTGGACTTTTTCGGACATAGATGCGACTTTGCGAACTTCACCGTGGTCAAGACGAGCAATCGCCAAATGAAAGCTGTTTGAACCGATGTCAATGGCTGCCATCAGTTCATTGTCATCTAAAGCAGTGTTATCATCTAAAGAAGCGTTTAAGGACGCATTTGTCAACATGGTGGTAGATAAATTACCAACCATCAACGATAACCTTTCTCATACAAGTCTTGATAACCGCCATGGTTAACCACATTGGTATAGCCCATTTCTAAGAGTGTCTTGCGAGCCACCTCAGCACGGCGACCAGAACGACAGTACAAATTGATGGGGGCGTTTTTATTCGGCTCAATGGCTTCAATACGGCTTGCGATTTGGTCAGGCGTGATGTTTAATGCCCCTTGTAAATGCCCATCGGCATACTCTTCGGCACTACGAACATCAATCCACACACCCAAGGCTTTGGCAGGGGGCTGGCTGATGGCGGTTGTTGTGGTTGGATTTTGGGCGGTGGCATTGAATGAGCAGGCACTTAAGCCAAAAGTTGCCACGGATAATGCCAATAAAACGGCGTGTTTCATCATCGTCTCCTGATGGAATGGATTGATTGTGAAGTTATTAAAATTAAAAGCTATTAAAACTAAAAGTTATTAAAACATCACTATTGGGTTACGGTTTTTTCAATCAATTTTTCAGCATTGGCAAGCGTGTCTTTGACATCATCAAAGTCAATCTGACTGCCTGCTATCAGTGCGTGCGTGTCTTCAAAGCTGACCAAAACCTGACCATCTGTTTCGGTAACCAGCACTTTAAGGGGTAATTTTAACGCAAAATGAGGGTCTTTTTTCATCAATGGCGTGCCTGCTTTTGGTGTGCCAAAAACGATGACTTTGGCAGGCTGCATGTCCAAATCCACTTGTTGGGCAGCGTGCTGGTGGTCAATGGTAGCAAAGATGGTCATGTTTTTATCTTTAAAAGCAGACTGCAAGCGACTGACGGTGTCATTAAAATCATAACGGCTGGCGATGGTTTTGGCGGTATGTGTTGTGTTCATGGCGTGATGCTCCATGGTTTGGGTGGGCATGGTTTTGGCAGAGCTGGATTGTGAGGTCAGGTGGTTGCCACAAGCGGTCAATGCCATCATGGCAGTCAACGACATCACCATGGGCAAAGCAAACCGCTTGGTTTTTTTAACTGAGTGTTTAACTGAATGTACTGTCATAAATCATCTCTCTGGGTTTAATTAAAATATTTTTAATGACTTTCTTATTATCCACAAAAAGCATTGGGCAACTCTCCCAATGCTTTTTTTAATGTTGCTTTCAATTTTAATGTTGTTTTCAATGTTGCCAATGTTATTATGTCAGTCATCACATTGTCAATCATCTAAGTCAATTATCTAAACACCATTATCTAAATACCATGCCACCATCAGTCAGTATGGTTTGACCTGTGATGTAATCGGCATCTTTGGACGCTAAAAATGACACCAAGTTGGCAACATCTTCTGGCTGTTGTGGGCGACCAACCAAGATGCCTTGGGTAAACTCTTTCCATGCTTGTTTTGGTTCATAGCCTTTATGCTCAACAAAAGCAGCATCAATACGCTCCCACATCGGCGTGTCAGCAACCCCTGGGCAATAAGCATTGACACGGATATTATGCTCGGCAAGCTCTTTGGCGGTAGAATGGGTGAACGAACGCACCGCATGCTTGGTGGCACTGTATAAGCTTAGCATCTCATAAGATTCATGTCCTGCAATGCTGCACGCATTGATGATTTTGCCGATGCCGTCTTGTTTTTTCATCTGCTCAGCCGCCGCTTGGGTGCCAAAAATCACACCTTTGATGTTCACCCCAAGCACACGGTCAATCTCTTTTTCTTCAATTGCCAAAAATGGCTCAACCGACTCAACCCCTGCGTTATTGACAAACACATCTACCTGTCCAAATGCCTTAACCGCTTCATCGACCAAGCGGATTTGGTCGTCTTTTTTAGAGGCATCACCAACAACGCTGATGCTCTCATAGCCTGCTTTGTCAAATTCATCTTTGGCCGTTTTTAAATTGTCTTCGCTGATGTCATGCAACACCACTTTAAAACCATCTTTTGCCAAACGAGTGGCAATGGCATTGCCCAAACCTGCAGCAGACCCTGTTACGATGGCAACTTTGCCGTTATTTTGTTGATTGTTTTGTGTGGTCATCATGTTATCCTTATATTAATGTGTGATAAACAAATAAGTCAATTTTTATTGAAGCTCTTAACTTAAATTCTTAACTTAAATTTAAAATTTAATCAAATCTAAGCCAAATGATTGATTTAAGTGGGCAGTATTTTTAAGCAGGCAACTACTTTTAAGCAGGCAACATTGCTAAACTAGACCATGTTGCTAAACTAAGCCATGTCATTTAAAAAAGCCACTTAAAAACAACAAATAAAAACAACAAAAAATTCACTTACGCCTTGATTATAACAACCAATCATTTTTAAAACAGGCATG
>ERZ1023396.190-NODE-190-length-14020-cov-7.627282_pt1 | contig 14020 bp, 16 predicted proteins | sample MGYA00380504_ERZ1023396 | MGnify/ENA primary metagenome ERZ1023396 (study PRJEB33173, sample SAMEA4830410) | metagenome | study: EMG produced TPA metagenomics assembly of the PRJEB25223 data set...
AATAATTAGTGCAAGGCCTTGAGGATTTAATCCTACTGAACCCAATGTTGTTAATAATACAACGATTGAAGCTCCAGGCACACCTGCCATACCTTTTGAAGTTAACATTAACGTAACCATTAAAATAATTTGTTCTGGTATGCTTAAATCTACACCATATAATTGCGCTACGAATAGAGCTGCAATTGATTGATACATAGCAGCACCATCTAGGTTAAAGGAATAACCTGTAGGCAATACAAATGATGCGATATCTCTTGGCACACCGAAACGTTCCATTTTTCTCATAACTGTAGGTAGTACAGCTTCAGAACTTGCAGTTGAAAATGCTAACATTAAATCATTTTTCAATAATTTAATAATTTGTGTGATTTTAACACCACAAATTCTAGACACAATGCCTAATACTACAAATATAAAGAAGAACATAGCTACTACTACAGTTAGGCATAATTTGAATAAAGGAATTAGCGCTGATAAGCCAAATGTAATGATTGTTGTTGTAATAAATGCAAATACAGCTAATGGCGCTAATAATAATACTTTACCAATCATCCAGAATACTGCCTCTAATACACCGCCTAAAAAGTCTTTTACAGGAGCTGCTTTTTCGCCAATTGCAGCTAAAGCAAGACCAAAGAATACTGAGAAGAAAATTATAGGTAATAACTCTCCTGTTGCAAGCGCATCAAAAATATTCGTAGGTATAATGTTTACAATTGTATCGATTAGATGGTTTCCATATGTAGTTTCTTCTGCACCTTTCGCAGTTTCTTCATATTTAGAAATATCACCTTTAGGTAACAAATCTGGATTTAGTCCTGTACCAGGTTTAAATAAATTACCAAACACAAGTCCCATAAATATAGCAAAACTTGTCATAATAACAAAATATAGTAAAGTCTTTCCACCATAACGTCCAATCGTTTTTGTATCACCAACATTAGAAATAGATAATGCTAATGAACAAAATACAATCGGCACAACGATCATTTTAATTAAATTTATAAATACATCTCCGATAGGTTGTATGTAATTAATTACGTCCTTATTTCCATGTAATATACTGCCAAGAATAACCCCAAGTACCAAAGCAATAACTATTTGCATTGGTAAACTTATTTTCTTAAATAGTCGCACTATTTAACCCCCTTTTTCTTGCTTACAAATAACAAACAAAATGAAAAAACCAAAAGATGCAATAAATATACATCCCTCAGTTTTTAACATCAATTAAATTTATCATAATAAATACATTTTTGGCAATTCTGAATTGATTACAACTATGTTAAATTTTGACATTTTAGTGTCTGTTAAAAATATCTATTGATTTTTTTACATATTTATACTAATAAAAACATTACTTATTTTATATTGAAAGCTAAGCATTTTTACCCCCTAATAAATACGTACAAAATTATGTATTGAAGTTCTTAGCCATATATGAAAATCATCATAAAAACGCCACTCTAAATATAAGAACGGCGTCTGCACAAAATCAAAAAATTATTGTCTATTTAGTTGCTATGTATCAACTAAATATAACTGTATAATATCATAAAATTCAGAATAGTAAAATAAAAACACTAATTTACATTATTTTTAATTAATTCAAACTATAATTTTCTATTTAAAATGAATTATATGTAAGTCAACATTAAATTGTTCCTGAAACAAGGGCAAGCACCTGTAATACTTACCCCGAAAATAGATAGAATTAATGTCTGAACTGCTAATATATAATAAATATTATTGTTACACAAACAAAATGATAATAACACGTTAAATTTTCACTTTTTTATATAATATTTTATAGTTTCAATTTTGTTTAAAACGCTATCAGTAAAACTGACATCAGTTACATTTTTAGTAAGGTAATTTACGTCTAACATCAATAAACAGCTCTCAACTATATAAGTCGAGAGCTGCAGTTTATTTTATCAAGCATCTATTTTTAATTAACCATCGCATTTTTGCAGAAATTTACTTTCTACCTAATTTAAGTGCACCTACTATTAATGGGATTTGTAATGGTAATCTTAACCATAAAATTATTTTATTAGGACTTGCACCTGGTTGAAATGGAATTTCTTTAATAGCCATATTGACGTTTGCAGGAAATACCGCAATCATAAATGTAGCTAACAATTTACTTGTGACTGCCTGACCTTTTTTAATCCACAAGAATACACTAAATAAAACTTCGAGAACTCCAGTAAATTGTACGATAAAAGATTTAGCTGGCAAAATATCTGGAACCGTTCTTACAAAGCCGTCTTTTTTAGTAAAGTGCCCTATGCCTGCAATTATAAGTAGCAAAGAATATAACAACCGAAATACCATTTTCATTCTAAAAACACCCTTCACATTACTTTTAGTTCATTGTAACACGATGACTCACACCAGTTAATCAAACCAATTTGGTTTACTAACCCGAACAGTATTATATTTAACAACTTAAAATCCGTTCACAATTGTTTCAAAAACATAATCATATCTCTACATAAAATTCCATTCTCATAAATTTTTTCCTTGTAATGTCTTTCAAAAAAACCTTTATTTATCTCAAGCATTCTAAACCCTGCTTTTTGATAAAAAGCGATTTGTCCAATACTAGAATTGCCTGTACCAACCACAATTTCACTATAACCACTTTCTTTAGCATAGTCGAAAGCATGTAATATTAATTGTTTACCCATTCCACATCCTTGGTTTTTCTCACTAACAGCGATATTAACAAGTTCAACTCTATTCCTTGTAACTCTATTCAATACATAACAACCTATAACTTCTGATTCCACTTTATAAAGAAAACATTCTCCTTTATTGAGCTTTTCTAAAACCATATCCATAGATGGATCGGCTAATAATAAAAGATTAAATGGCGCATCATCTATAGATTTCAATTTTTCAAACACACAAATCTACCCCTTTTTAATATGTCAAAGTTTAAGGGTGTTTCATTAAATTTATCTCATACAATAATAGAGTTAACACTTAATCCTCTACCTTATCAATCTCATAACACCTTTAATCTTCATAGTTATCTAGATTTAACGAACCTGCTGATTCAAAATCTTTAAGATCATTATCTCCATATTGAATAGCACCATTTTCTTTATTAATTTTTATAATTTTTAATCCACCAACACCATTAGTTTGGTAAACTGGAATCTCATAAAAATCACCTTTATCTGTTATTTTCTCAGTATGATTTATGCCACCTTCTTTATAACTGGTATTTTCAATAACTGTCTTAATTGCAGCGTCTGTTAATTTTTCTTTATTAAGTGACCCATCAGCCACATTATTACTAAATAATAATGCTCCTGCTATAATACTTGTTCCTACCACTAATTTTACTTTTTTCATAGTTATCCCCTTTCTGTATCACTGAACTTAAAACCTCATTAATAACTATAATGCGTACAACGTTGTTACCAATAGCCTATCATTAAAATTGTATTTTGAACAATATAAAATTATTTGGTTTTTTATCAATATATAACAATTATTTTCAACCATAACTACCATTGAATCTTAATATTATCCCCAACAAAAAACTAAGGTAAGCACTGTCGTGCCTACCCTAGTTAAATTTTAATGAGCTATTTAGAATTCCTGAATTATTCATATGCCTGGATTTTTACTTTAGTTATATATCCATCATTTTCGTAAAATTGAATCAATGTTCCATTATAATCACGTTCATACATATTCCCATCTGGTGTTTCATAAACATCAGATGGACCATATACTTCTAATAAATCATTTTGTGACACTGTTTTACCATCTAACTCAAAAAGAACAAAATCCGCGTTATTTTCTCCTCTTTCACGGAATTGTTGATCGTAAATATCTACCAATTGTACTGTATCTGTAGTTCCTTTAGTGATGCTGTAACCATTCATAGTTAAATTGTCATGTTTAATTGCGTTAATAAAATCTTCATCCAAAATAAATTCACTGTTAGCAGACGTATAACCAGTAAAGTTATAATGAGGCGTTTCTGCTGCTTGGGCATGTGGTTGATGTGAATAAATGGCTGCTGCACCTATAGCTGTACTAAATACGAAGCCGCACGATAACAAAACCTTTGACACATTATTCATATTAAACACTCCCTGTATGAATTTTGAATCATACTCGACTCAATTGAAATGTTACATCTATATTGCAATAAGTCAACTAAATTCAAGGTGTATTAAAAAAGACAAACACTGATGTGCTTGTCTTAACTATATCTTTTCTTACCTATTCAACTGTCTAATGACTATTAAACTAAAAACTATCAATTGCCAAAAGTAACTTAGTTTTCTATCATACTTCATATTTTAAATAACCGAATTTATTTTTAAAATTTTCATAATCATGTTTATTTTTAAATTGAACACCTATACCTGTATCATCGTGCATGAAAAATGTAATATTCTGGTCTTCACTTATAATAAAAAAATCTAGCCATTTCCACCTTTTATTGATATTTGGTGTTCTCCCCGGAAAATCAAGATTAGCGATACTTTGAATTAAATATTGGTGACGTAAATCTTTTTTATCTATCTCTACAACATAATATTCACAATTTACAAAATCCTCATCAATACTCATATCATTTTTAAATGCTTGTCTATGTAAACGATACTTTCATTTATGATGATTTCTAATGTATTTCGACATAAAATTAGTTCGCTCTTTTGGTATGTTGTCAAAAGACATAATGGCTGTAACGAAGATTAATTTTTTATAATTTGAAAACAAATAATTAAATATATCAATAGCATTTCTATTTACTGTTTCAAAATACAAAGGATTATATTCTGAAAAATAATCGACGCTAATATGTTCAGGTCTCTCTACAAATTGATAAAGCCCTTCAGTAAGATCTACATCAAATGTTAACTTATCTCGAAAAAACTCCTTTTTATAAATAGGTAATTGAATCATTTTTTCCTCCGTTTTATCTAAAGCTACTTTAATTTCTCCATAAGCATTTTTTAATTTCCATCAATTCACCCATGACTTGCAATAGCTCTTTGAAATATCCATTTAGATATTGAACCCTTGAATGTTGCAAGTTTCTCACATTTACTTATTCTACTTGTTAATATTATTTAATAATTCATTAACAAAAGCAATCGCTGTATTATACTAATTTATAGTTTTTCTTTACTTTTTAATTACATAGATAAAAGAGTCACTTTCCTTTTGAAAATTACGTTCTATACTTAATTGTACAAGTCATTTTTTTCTCAAGTATATATCGAAAGGTTGAGTGAGCCTTATGAAAAGCATTAATATATTAATAAATTTATTACCAAGTGAACTTCAAAATATATTAGAAAATAATGATATTGATGAAGTTTTGATATATTTTATGTCAAATGATATTTCTGATGAAAAAATAGCACTTTATTTATCAACGCTTGCTAACCAAGTTAATACTATTGAATACCATGAAATGGTTGCCAGTATTTATCATTTCCACTTTAATTATATAGATCATGCTTATGATTTAGCATATTATCATTATTGGCAATCATTAGAACTTTCTAATTTTGAAGATTACAACCTTTTAGTTGAGTTTTTAAAAATTATAGACGAACCAGACTTCGATATTATTAATAAGCAGGATCTCAAATCAATTGCCCAAAAAGTTATTGAAAAGGATCCAAATAATAAACTAACTATTAAATTTCTAGACCATTAATAAATAAAAAGAGTAATGAATCTTAAAATTCATTGCTCTTTTATTTTAGTTTGCATAAAGTATTTTATATTTAAGTATTAACATTTAAAACATTAATTACACCTTCAATGTTTGCTTTACTATGTGCAATTTTAAATTCATTTGTATTAGTTGTTGTTTCCTCTTTTATGGAAATAATAATTTAAGAAAAGAATTATGAGACCAATGATTATAAATATACTATCAATTGTAATTTGAACCGTAAGTGACCTATCCAAATCAAAGATATTAATCACTATTGGGCGTAAAATTATTAATATAGCAAACAAGTATTTAGCTATTTTTTAGTAGTAAAATACTTAGCCATATAAAAACACTACCTTTCTCAATAGGGTATTGCTTATTTATTTCTCTACACCATATTAACCGATTATTTTTTCAAGACATTTTCATTTAGTATTAAGAATGCAATCATACCAATTGGTATACCTAACAAAGGTGTTACAAAACAACTTGCAATTAGCACATATAAAATTAACAACCAAATATCATTAGATTCCCACTTTTTATTTAATAAATAATGCCACATTTCTTTTATACTCATAACAATCGCCCTCTTATATTTTGGTCAACTTTATTTTATATATATACATTATCATAAAATCTGACATCATAAAAACCCCATTAACAAGGCATTATATAAAGTGTTTTTATTTTATTCCCACTAATTGGGGTCAGTTCATCATTTAGGTGGGTTTTATATTAGTATCATCATGTAATAATTTATAATTTAAGGTGTAATATAGGATAGTCTTTACCATGTTCGTCGGTTTGTGATTCTTTATATTTTTTAAATCCATTTTTGATATAAATATTTACTGCGTTATGATTATCTTTATAGACATCGACGTATTGAACTTTATTTTCTTGAATATGATATTGAAGTATTTTTGTACCGTATCCTTTTTTAAAATATTTAGGATCTATAAATAACATATCTAAGTTTTGTTCGTTTGTACTTGAAATACCAATTGGTTCATCATTTTCAAACCATAAATAGACTTCGACACGTTTAAAATACTTTGGAATTTCAGATTTAAATTCCAATCTATCTTTTTCTTTTAAAAAATCATGGGTTGCAGTAACAGAGCTTTCCCATATTTCTAATGCTTTTTGATAGTCTTTTTCCTGAAGTTTTATTTTTGATAGATTCATATTTTCGCCTCCTAGTCTTAATTTAATATTTACGACTAGTTTTTAAATTTTATTTAACTCTATGTCTGCGTCTATTTGAAGCTGCAATATACCAATAGGTTTTCTATTTATGTAAAACGCTTATATTAAAGCACATGTTATATAACGATTGCTATTTCGTCAATATTTACTTATACAGTCTTTCAATTTATTTGCTCATAAATATAATACTCCATTTGTATATATACTACTAAAACAGCCATACATTAACATGTGTGGTTATTTTAGTAGTATCAAGACTAGAACAAACTCTTTTTTACTTCTTAAGTTATTATTTTTTACCTTATTGCACATTAGACTTCAATTTTGATTTATTACCACGCTAATATATAAACAATTATATATTAGGAGGTGTTTCTATAAATTGAGAAATAAATTTATATCTTTTTTAGTTTTAATACTATTAATTACATTTATTTCTTCCCCCATTTCAGTGCTTGGAAATGAATATGAAGATGTTGATTCGATTGGAACTTTAGACGAAAGTATAAATCAAGCTGAACAGGATAATTTACCAGATTATGTTCCTGTAAAATCGACACAACACTATGAAAATCGAAATGCGATAGTTAGGTTCATTATTAAACATGGGATGAAGGCGTATAAAAGTATAAAATATGCTCCAAAATACCCAGCAGGATTTAAACCAGTTCAAAATGGAACAAAACATTCCACTGTAAACAATAAACCGTTGCTCAAAGATTTGCGGAAAATCGAATCTGGTAGATGGGTTAAAGTATACAAAAATGGCTATGTAAAAGAAAAAAAGGTTTCTGTTCATTACTTTCAAAGTAAATCTGGCTATGTATTTGATGTAAAAACTAAAAATAGATGGAGTCAATTTTAATGATTGCATTTGAAAACAAATTAGAAATTGAAAAATTTTCACTAATTACAATATATGGATTATTTAAGCAAGTAAATCTAGGGTTAATAAGTATAGAAAATGCTGAACGCATGTTTTTCAGCCCATATATTATGGGAGAGCTAAAAAAATACAATGTTCGACAAGATATCATCGACTTAGTACATGAAGGTACAGAATTAGAAAATTTTGAAACTTTTAATATTTCTGTCGAAATAGAAACGGATCGATTAATCAAACAAACCGAAGCATTATTATTACAATATAAGAATATTGAATTTACAGAAAAAATGTTGACTGAATTTATTATAATGAAAAAAAATCCACCGGAATAATACTTTGAATTTAAGGGTAGATCGAATTAACGGACTTTGAAAAGTGAATTACTTATCTTCTTTGTTGTTTCGCTTTCGGTCTAGGACAATGATGTGCCACAATCTAAGTTGTTTTAAAAGCTTCTGGTGATTTGTATGTTAATAAAATCACTAGAGCTTTTATTATTTCATCTACTTTAACACTCCCTTTTCACGAGTGTTGGTAATGTGTATCTAAACCTTATATATACAATAATAATATAAAATATGCTCCAAAATACCCATCAGGATTTAAACCAGTTCAAAATGGAACCAAACATACTACTGTAAACAATAAACCGTTGCTTAGAGATTTGCGGAAAATCGAATCTGGTAGATGAGTTAAAGTATACAAAATGGCTATGTATTTGATGTAAAAACTAAAAATAGATGGAGTCAATTTTAATGATTGCATTTGAAAACAAATTAGAAATTGAAAAATTTTCACTAATTACAATATATGGATTATTTAAGCAAGTAAATCTAGGGTTAATAAGTATAGAAAATGCTGAACGCATGTTTTTCAGCCCATATATTATGGGAGAGCTAAAAAAATACAATGTTCGACAAGATATCATCGACTTAGTACATGAAGGTACAGAATTAGAAAATTTTGAAACTTTTAATATTTCTGTCGAAAAAGAAACGAATCGACTAATCAAACAAACCGAAAAATTATTGGTAGAATATAAAAATGTTGAATTTACAGAAGAGAAGTTGACTGAATTTATTATAAAGAAAGAAATTTCACCTGAATAATACATTGAATTTAAGGGCACACTACTGTGCCCTATATATTTTACTTAATACATAACTTCAATAATAATGTTTTCTTTCTATATCATAATACAAGTTCCATCATAATCCCATCAGTTGTTTTTATGAATCCATTTTTTTCATAAAATTTTGACGATAGTTCTCCACCTGTAATTAAGAAAATAGTATTTATATTTTCCCGTTTCATTGCATCGGAGACATAGCTTATTAATTGTTTCCCAATACCCAATTTTTGTTGGGAAGGTATTACATTGAATTCATCTATACAAAATTGATTTAAACCACTAAAATAATAATCAATTCTACCTAGACACATAGCTATTATTTTCCCCTTTTCTTCAACAACGTATCCTCTTGAGTTAAACCCACTCATTGTTGCTTCAATTCTAAGTAATGCTTCATTTTCAGTCCATTTATTATTCCATGGCGGACCAGTATATGCTGCGACTAAATTTTTAGCACAATCATTATAATCAACCGCATGAATTTTTCTAATGTTCATAGTTATACCTCCATTTCTCTATAGCCAACAAATTACTCTAATTCAAATCTATAATTCACAGAATATTCTAACATAAATGCATATAAATAATATCTGCTATATAGAAAAATGAGTAACCTAAATTTATCCAAATATACCTGCTTATTAAAAATATGATTATTTTATCTCCACAATATCTTTCAAACCCAATTTAACTATTGCATTTTCTTCATATCAAATATAAATTTTGTGACTATGAATCAAATTTGTAAATATAAGTCTCGTATTTTTAATATAGGGTTTACTAAATGACTCATTGATTAATTAATGAGTCATTTAACTTTTGTAATAGGTCACTTTTCCAATTGTTTCAAAATCAAAGTTCTTCATCATGTAAATTCATAAAATATATATGATTATCTGTCCATTCTCCAAATTCATATATAAAGCCTTTTCTAGTACATTCAAACTCAAATCCTAGTTTTTTTAACAAATTTGAGGAAGGTTTATTATCTAAATTCACATGTGCTTCAAGCCTATGAAACCCTAATTCTTTATTAGCAATTTCCAAAACTTTTAACATCGATTCGTAGGCAAAACCATTGTTCCAAAATTGATTATGTATATAAAAACCACATTCACCCCATTGAAAGTTTTCACGCTCAATAGTAACTATATCAATCATTCCTAGATGCTTCCCTTTTTTATCGAAAATAGAAAAAATATACATCTCATCGTTTTCAAATAATTTTCTATGATTGTCCACGAAATTATTAAACCACTTTTTATTTCTATCAGTTAAATCTATTTTGCCTTTATCATGTCTATACTTTGACTCTTTCCTTTCAGAAAAACTTAAAAGCCAAGAATCATAATCCGAAAAGTCTAATGGTCTTATAATCAAACGATCAGTGCTAAAATTATAATCTTGAAAATTCAATAAATCTCCTCCATTTTTATAATTTAATTTCACTCTATTTCAATTTCTTTATTGACGTTAAGATCAGAATAATTTACTTACACAATATCATAATAAATAAGGCAAGCACATAAGTCTTTACCCTTAATCAATCGGATACACTTCCATTTTTGTTACTTAAAATAAATCACTACGATGATTAGTTGTGAAAACCTGATTTTGATTAAATCACAAATTAGCAACTTTTTGTGTATTTTAATAGTACAATTATTTAAGAACAAAAATACAGATACGAATTATAACTTTTGTTTTTTGGATGAAATTTTAGAAGATGTTAAAAAGCGCTTGGAACTTTATTACACTTATCATATAAGGTGTTTTATTTTTTACTTTGAAATCATCTGCTGATTCATTTGTTTCTCAATATGGTTTAAAGGTAAAAGTTAAAAATTTGTTTATTGATGGTTATCTTAAATACATTATCCTAAGAATTCCTTATAATTTCTATTTTTATTGTGCTTATATTACTAACCTTAATATATCTATCACTTTCTTTTAAATAAAAGTAATGATGTTTTTTAATCGCTTTTTCAAAACGTTTTAAAGCTATACTTTCATCTATTTTCCAAACATTTTCTACATACTCACGAAAAATATTACTGTCATTCATTTCTATTATAAAAACAAAAATTTCCTTCAATTACACTCACCCCATGTAAACATTATAGTTACGATTATCCAATTAACCACTTCTCAACGCAACAAAGACGCTCTCACAGAACGAAAAACACTCCACTTATTAAAGTGAGTTATTTTCCACGTTGTAATGGTTGTCACCATTTTTATAATACACCTGTGCGAACTTACTAAACCTCATTTGTACATAAACACTACCGAATAACTTTCAATTCAATTCGATTGTTAAGTCATACTTTTAGCTGTGACTAATAGTTATATTGTGATAATACCTGTTACCTAATTTTAGGACGATAGAGTAAGACATACCATATAATTGCGCATATAACGTTCTAATATAGGAAAATCCACATTGTTTAAATTTCCAATTATACAATTAGCTCCTCACGTTCGTTATTTAATGATTTTTTAACTTCTACTACAAAGTTTTGAAATGTGACTTCGTTCTCTTTTTCATGCTGCTTATTACGCTCTAATCGCTTATGATGAAGTACTTCTTGTAACTTATCAATCGTCTTAAATGGCTTGTTACTGCCGTTAGCTTTAAATTATCTCATCCCTAAAACTCTTTCCCTAAACTAGATATTTGTGAAGTTTCCACCTTAACTATTTTTAGAAAATCTATTATTTGTCATTGCTTTCCTTATTTAAAATCAAAAAAGCTCTCAACCTTTATGGTTGAGAGCTATATAGTCGAGACGGCGGGAGTTCATTAAAGCGTTTATCTATACATTTAAAAATCGCTATAAGTATTGTCATTTCAATGTTTAAATTGTCTTACTGATTCAGTGTAAAATGTTAAAATTGCAAAAACAACATAAATTTGTGGCAACATATACGTATTCATTCCCGTATGCGTGAGATTTATATTCGTTAAATAAAGGCAGTTGACATTACAAAAACAAATTATCGACTACAATGATTTCACACAAATAATATTTTATTTTTTCATGATATTATTTCTTATAAAATCCTAAAATATATTCATTTAAATCATTTTCATTTTTGAAAATCAATTTTTTATAGTAAAGTTTAACTTCAGCTAAAATCTCTGTCAATTCATTCTGTGCATTATTTACTATTCGGTTTATTTCATCAAATTTTTCTATTTCAAGTTTTATTGTTTCTTCCTTATATTTTCCTTCTTTTTCATAGATGTAATTTTCATCTTCTCCTATTTGAAAAGAAACATTATCAGGGACATCATTTTCATCTATATACCTTGTTAAATTTTCTTCTTTATTTATTATGTTTAATATAGTATCTTCATTTTGTAAAATTGAAATTTTACATTCAATAAAATTAATTGAATTATTATTATTAGATTCGGGAAAAGCTTTGTCAAAACTATCGTAATCCTTGAGTATAACTTTTTTATTATCGATAATTTGATTAATTTTTTTATTTATTTCTCTATAAATAATTTTTCTATATTTCACTACCATTTTATTATTGATTTTTTTTACATAATTATCCAGAATCGATAGTTTAATTTTATACAATTCAAAAGGATAAAATACGCTATGGGATAGTTCACCTTTATGTATCATCGTGCAGTCAGCTACTTCTTTATATAATTTCCGAACATTCACTTTATAAACTTGAAATTCCAAAACATCTGATAACTTACCTTTATGATGTACTTCATTTATTAAGACTTTAATTTTGCATTCGTCAATTCTTTTTATAAACTCTCTATTATTAGTAGAATACATTTTTAAATCATCCATTATCATTTGATTTTTAGCTATTTTACTTGCCTTTTCCCCAGATACTTTAGCACCCCAATAAGCACCACCAAATGTAGCAAATAATCCTAAAAATAATAATGCTATTTCAAATGGATTCTCTAAACCAACCTTTAAAGCTAAACAGCCTAAGGATAAACTTAGTATAAAAACAAATAAAATGACAATTATATTATTTTTCATTAATAGCGAAAGATCTTTCAATATATCTCATTTCCTTTCTTATATACCTAAATAATTATCTACATAAAATTACATAAAATCAATGTTTTTTTAAACAAAACCATTTTAATAAACCATGAAAAGTGAATATTAATCAAAAATATTAGTAAATCACTCTGACATTCGCCCTGTGCTGCATCGAGAAATGAATATGCATATAGTTGCTCGTTTGGTGTTCTATAATTGTATTTAACTTACCATTAATTATAAGTAAATTCACAAATAATAAGCTTAATCATAACTTTTCGTTATCACTATTATTTTTTAGGTATAGTACAATTAAGTTAATAAATTATTTTTAAAGGAGAGTATTAAATGAAAAAAGTCTTATTTTTATTATTAGCAAGTTTTTTAGTTTTGGCTGCATGCGGAAACAAAGAAGAAAGTAAATCAGAAGATAAGAAAGAAACCAAGTCATCATCAAAAGATGATAAAAAGAAAGATGAAAATAAGAAATCAGATGATGATAAAATGGTATCTAAGGATAAGAAAACTGATAAAGAAGATAATTCTGATAACGATAATCAAACTACTAGCAATGACAGCCAATCACAAAATAGTGATGACCAACAAGCTAACGTAGATAACCAAAACCAAACTACCAGCAATACACAACAAACTAATTCAGTTCAACAGGAGCAACAAAATCAACAAATGAATACTGACCAACAAAAAGACAATGCTAACACGCAACAAGCACAACAAGACAATCAACAAGCTAACGGTTATGATCCTAATAACCCATATATGAACATGCCTGACCAAGAATGGCGTAAAAATACTGGTGATGGTCTTTCATCTGGCGAAAAGCAAACTATGTATGCAATTGAAAATAATCAATATGAAGTTGAAGATGCAGAGCAAAAACTAGCAGCATTAAAATATTATCAAAATAAATATAGTCAATAATATTTACGATTACATTACTATAATATATCTTTTATTAAACGAACCCACCTATTCATTGAACTGACCCCAATTAGTGGGAATAAAATAAAAACACTTTCGTTGAATTCATT
>ERZ1023396.191-NODE-191-length-13920-cov-51.554129_pt1 | contig 13920 bp, 16 predicted proteins | sample MGYA00380504_ERZ1023396 | MGnify/ENA primary metagenome ERZ1023396 (study PRJEB33173, sample SAMEA4830410) | metagenome | study: EMG produced TPA metagenomics assembly of the PRJEB25223 data set...
AACCAACAAAAAGCCATCATGACAATGAAACGAGCAGGTTATAAATAATTAAATTAAATGAATGATTCTGCCAATATCTAAACGTCAAAAAGCACTTTGGTCAAATCAAAGTGCTTTTTATTGCTGTCTGTTTTGTGTTCATCTTATTTTTATGCTCATCTTGTTAATGCTGTTGCCAAACCTGCCTTTTGCCCTTAAAATACAACTTTAAATTAAAAAGAGCGATAACGTGGACATAAGCCCCCCATATTTAGACCCAAAATCTGTTGGTATCGTAACGCCAAAGATCTTGCATTTTGATGAACCATTAACATTAGAATGTGAACGTGTTTTACCATCATTTGACTTAGTTATTGAGACCTATGGCGTGCTAAATACAGACAAAACAAACGCCATTTTAATCTGCCATGCCCTATCAGGTTCACACCACGCCGCAGGCTATCACAGCGAGCAAGACACCAAAGCAGGTTGGTGGGATAATTTGATTGGCAATGGCAAAGCAATAGACACAAATCAATTTTTTGTGGTGTGCCTAAACAACATCGGCTCATGCCACGGCTCAACAGGCCCTACAACAATCAACCCTACCACAGGTGAAATTTGGGGGGCGGATTTTCCACTCATTACCATCAAAGACTGGATAAAAACGCAGGTCATGCTCTCAGACCGCTTGGGCATTGACAAATGGCATGCCATCATTGGCGGTTCTATGGGGGGCATGCAGGCCTTACAATGGTCGGTGGATTATCCTGACCGCTTGGAGCGTGCCGTCATCATCGCAAGCACCCCCAAACTGTCCGCCCAAAACATCGCTTTTAATGAAGTTGCCCGCCAGTCCATCCTATCTGACCCTAATTTTCATCACGGCTGGTATCTTAAAAAAAACGCCTATCCCCGCCATGGATTGGTCTTAGCACGCATGGTTGGACATATTACCTACATTACCGAAGATGCCATGAAAGTCAAATTTGGACGAGATTTGAAGTCAGGCAAGTTCATGTACGGTTATGATGTGGAGTTTCAAGTAGAAAGCTACTTGCGTTATCAAGGTGAGAGATTTAGCAAAAATTTTGATGCCAACACTTATCTGCTCATGACCAAGGCATTGGATTATTTTGACCCAACACGAGACTACACCCCTGATGGTTTGGACGAAAAAGAATCCCTAAAACAGACACTTGCCCGCACCAAATGTCAATTTCTCATCGTCTCTTTTACAAGCGACTGGCGATTTACCCCCAAGCGTTCTATTGAGATTGTGGACGCTTTGATGGCAAATAACAAACCTGTCAGTTTTGTCAATGTGGACGCACCGCACGGACATGATTCGTTTTTATTTGACATTGCACGTTACACAACCGCCGTGAAGGGGTTTTTGAGCTCGCCCATGCCAAATAATTCATCAAACAAAGCATCATCACACCCCAAAATCTAATCTCAATACCAACAAGATAATAAACGCAACATTATGAATATTGATCACAAATTGACCGAAAAATGGATAATGCCCAACTCAAAAATACTGGATTTGGGCTGTGGAGATGGCACACTGTTAGCACACTTACAAGAGCATTTGGGTGTATTTGGCTATGGGCTTGAAATTGACCCTGACAAAATCAATGAAGGCATCGCCAAAGGGCTCAATATCATAGAACAGGATTTAAATGATGGCTTAGCTCGTTTTGCTGATGACAGTTTTGATACGGTTGTCATGACTCGTGCCTTGCAAGCAGTCAAACACCCCAAGACCCTACTCAATGACATGCTAAGAGTTGCCAAATTTGCCATTGTAACCTTTCCAAACTTCGCCTATTGGCAAAACCGCATCTATCTTGGCATCAAAGGCATCATGCCAATAAGCGAAACCCTACCCCATCAATGGTACAACACGCCCAACATTCATCTTTGCACTTTCAAGGATTTTGAACGACTGTGCCATGATAACAACATTCGTATTTTGGACACAATTGCCCTGTGGGACAACCCCAACCCAAAGATTCCCGCCTTTATCCGCAATCAAGCCGTCAAAGCCGCCCCAAATCTCTTGGCGGATGTGGCGATGTATCGGATTGTACGAGGTTAGACTCTCAAATTAACATGCCCAAATAGATGATGGATAATGTTACAAAATTTGACGGTTTGGCAAAGTAAAAAATTGAGTTTATCTGTCAATGATGGTATGATAAAGCACTCATTTGGCTCTTAAAGATGCCTACACAAATACAGCTCTCAACCGAAGTTTATGCAAGGTTGTCATTAGTTTATGAAAGGTTGTCATTTATGAAACGTTTAAAACTTAGCATGATATCTACCCTACTTTTGGTAGGTGTTGCCAATGCTGAACTTATCTCAAATGTACCGCTAAATGTGTCTCGTTTTGAGATTATGGACATCTCATCGCTTGCCAGCCAAGCAAATGGCGGTAATCATCACGCCCAATTTTTCCTAGCCAAACGCCTACAAAAAGGTGAGGGTATTGCCAAAGACCCCATCAAAGCAGTGCATTGGTATACCCAAGCCGCCCAAAAAGACATTGCTCCTGCCCAGCTCAATTTGGGACTGATGTATCTGCGTGGTGAGGGTGTTAAAGCAAGCATGAATGAAGGTCGCAGATGGCTAGAACGTGCCGCTCATTTGGGTGATAATCGTGCCAGTTACGCTCTTGCGATGATTGATGAAAAACAACAGCGTTATGTAGATGCCTACAAATGGTATGACCTATCCAGTCGTGATGGCATGCTTGATAATGGCATTCGCAATAGGGCCCAAGCCAAAATCGGTCAACTTGCTCTGAACCTATCATCAAGCGACATTGAAAAAGCCAAAACCAGTGCCAATGATTGGTTTACCATCAAATAACCACCCAAACTTAACAAATTCATGGTATCATTCATGGATTTGTTAAGTTTAGCCAATTAAGTTTAATCAATGATGACCCAATGATTTAACCGACAAGATTGCCATTTATCAGTTGTCATTTACCATTTTTGCCAAAATGCTTTATCATGAAAATCAAGCACAGGGGTCAAGCTGACGGCAAAGTACTGCAAATCACCTTTGATATTTAGTATCGCACAGGGGTTGATGAGTGTCTGCTCGAACAACAAATCCGACACGTCTGACACATCAAGGCTGACATGGCGTTCATACACCAGCATGTTATCATTATCATCAGCACGCCATGATAGATTTACCTTATCAGTCTGTATGGGTGTGGCGGGTGTACGATAATCGCTAAAATGATACAGGGCATACCGTCCATCGGGGGCGATATTCATCTCAACATAACTGCCATCTGCCAAAGCGATAAAGCATTCTAAACAGGTCTCTTGCCACAACTTATCAGCACGCTTGATATTACCATCATCATAATCAGCAAAATGTAACCCATCTACTTTCTCAATCATGAAACTCAGATTAATCACATGCTTGCCCTTATGCGTGTCTTCACTGGCATAAACGTGGATTTTGGGGGCAGACTTGCTTTTTTGATTGGTATTTTGAGAGCCTTGCAAAACAAATAACTGCTCTCTTTGCATGACCGAGTTATCATCATAATAAAACTCAGTAAAATGCGACAGTGGCAATAAAGCAAACAGCTTATCAGTGGGATTTGCGGTAAAAAAATTCATGGCACGCCCTTTATCAATGACCAATAATCAAAGCTTAAAAACCAAATCTTACCAAATTTGACAGTTTTTCGTTAGGTTCATCATTTTTGCGAAATAACAAAACCATTCGCCCAATGTGGTGTACTACTTGACTGTTTGTGGCATCGGCTAAGGCAGACGCACAGGCTTTGCGTTCATCGGATGAACCTGCGGGAATTTTGACTTTGATGAGTTCGTGGTCGGTCAAGGCACGAGCGGTCTCTTCAATGAGTGTGGGCGTCAAACCATTGCCACCTACCATGATGATGGGATTTAGGCGATGACCGATACCTCGCAACTGTTTTAGGGTATCGTTGGATGGATTGCTAAAATTAGGTTTTGCCATAAAATGTCTCAAAACATGTTTTTTAATAAATTAATGCTTATTATAACAAAAATATACCAATTTTTCTTATAAAAATGTTAAACTAAGCAGTTATTTTTAGCATTTATCAATACTGACCGATGGCAACTCGCATTACCAACAAAAAATTCTCCAAATCATCAAAAGCATGGATGAAAGAACATATTGACGATTATTATGTTCAAAAAGCCCAAAAAGATGGCTATCGTGCCAGAGCAGCTTATAAGTTATTGGAAATTAACGAAAAAACTGGTCTTATCAAAAAAGGCATGACCGTGGTGGATTTAGGTTCTGCCCCTGGCAGTTGGTCGCAGGTGGCAGGGCAGTTGGTGGGTGATGATGGCATTTTAATTGCATCTGACATTTTACCAATGGACACCCTTGAAAATGTAACCTTTATCCAAGGTGATTTTAGAGAAGAAGAGATTTTTAACAAAATCATGGATGAAATAGGTGGACGGCGTGTGGATGTGGTTTTATCCGACATGGCACCCAACACCTCAGGGATGTCGGCGGTGGATATGCCACGCATGATGTATCTGTGCGAGTTGGCGGTGGATTTTGCCCTAAACGTACTGCCAGATGGTGGTGCGTTAATCATGAAAGTATTCCAAGGCGAGGGTTCACCAAAATTGCGTGCTGACATGCAAAAAAAGTTTAGTAAAATCAAAAGCATCAAACCCAAAGCAAGTCGCCCACGCTCCAAAGAGATGTTTTGGGTGGCCATAAAATAACCATACAAACATTTAGGCTTGATTTATTAATAATAAGCCCTATTAAAAGCAATGTCTTTTGTATGAAAATTACACGATTTATCCCATTTTAACCCCATTTTGACTTTTTCAAATAATTGTATCAAACGCCAAAAACAGGAAACCCTTTGTGAACGACATGGCAAAAAGCATTCTATTATGGCTTGTGATTATCACCGTGGTAGTCATGGTATTTAGTAATCTTGACCGCGGTTCAAGCAAGGCTGATGAGATGAAGTATTCAGCCTTTGTCTCGGCAGTTGCCGAAGGTCAAATTCAAAAAATTGAGATTGATGGTGAAGAGATTACAGGCACAAAGGTCAACGGCTCAGATTTTAAGACCGTTCGCCCCGCCTTGGTTGATAATGAGCTTATGCCTCTGCTTCGCAAACACAACATAGAAATAGAAGGGTCAATGCCACAGCGTCAAGGAGTAGGCACTCAACTACTCATCGCTGCATTTCCCATTTTACTCATCATTGGTCTGTTTTGGCTGTTCATGCGTGGTATGAGTGGTGGTAGAGGCGGTGGTGGCATGGGTGGTCGCAACCCCATGAGTTTTGGTAAGTCCAAAGCCAAAATGCTCTCCGAAGATGACATTAAAGTAACTTTTGCTGATGTGGCAGGTTGCGAAGAGTCTAAGCAGGAAGTCGTTGAGATTGTGGACTTTTTAAGAGACCCTGATAAATTTACCAAACTTGGGGCAACCATCCCCCGTGGTGTACTGATGGTAGGCCCTCCAGGTACAGGTAAAACACTGCTTGCCAAAGCCATCGCTGGTGAAGCCAAAGTGCCATTTTTTAGTATTTCAGGTTCAGATTTTGTTGAGATGTTTGTTGGGGTGGGTGCAAGCCGTGTGCGTGATATGTTTGATCAGGCCAAAAAGAATGCTCCTTGTATCATCTTTATTGATGAGATTGATGCTGTGGGTCGTCATCGTGGCTCGGGCATGGGCGGTGGTCATGATGAGCGTGAACAAACGCTAAACCAGTTGTTGGTAGAAATGGACGGTTTTGAGGGCAATGATGGCGTGATTGTCATCGCTGCAACCAACCGTGTGGATGTGTTGGATAAAGCCCTACTGCGTCCGGGGCGTTTTGACCGTCAGGTATCGGTTGGCTTGCCAGATATCAAAGGTCGTGAACAAATCCTAAACGTTCATCTTAAAAAACTCCCCCAAACCATCGGTGTGGATGTCAATGCCTTGGCTCGTGGTACTCCAGGTTTTAGTGGGGCACAGCTTGCCAACCTTGTCAATGAAGCCGCCCTGTTTGCTGCCCGTCGCAACAAGGTAAGCGTGGACATGAATGATTTTGAAGACGCCAAAGATAAACTCTATATGGGGCCTGAACGTAAATCCATGGTACTGCGTGAAGAGGAACGTCGTGCCACAGCTTATCATGAAGCAGGTCATGCCTTGGTGGCACAACTACTCCCCTTTACTGACCCTGTGCATAAAGTAACCATCATGCCTCGTGGCTGGGCACTTGGGGTAACATGGCAGTTACCTGAACAAGATGCCATAAGCAGTTATGGCGATAAGATGCTAAATGACATCTCCATCTTGTTTGGTGGACGTATTGCCGAAGAGATTTTTATCAATCGTAAATCCACAGGGGCATCCAACGACTTTGAACGTGCAACCAAACTTGCCCGTGCCATGGTAACCAAATATGGCATGAGTGATAAACTTGGCGTCATGGTCTATGAAGATGAAGAACAGGGCGGATATTTTGGTGGAGCAACTCGTACCATCAGTGAGGCAACCCAACAAAAAGTTGATGATGAGGTTCGCCGCATTCTAGAAGAACAGTATGATGTGGCCTATAAACTCATCGATGACAATCATGACAAAATGCACGCCATGGTGGAGGCGCTTATGAAATGGGAAACCATTGACCGTGAGCAGTTCTTACAAATCATGAATGGTGAACCCCCACGAGAGCCAAAAGAATATCAACACGAAGTACCAACGGTGGATGTCGTCAAAAACGATGAACTGCCACCTCCCTTGCCGAGTGTTTGATTATAAACCGTCTTAATACCAAACCGCCTTAGCCCCTAAGGCGGTTTTGTGCATTCATGTTTACCAAAAACACTTGCAATTTCCCCCAAAGTCTTATACGATACGCCTTTTTAATTGACAATAATAATCTTATGGCAAATTTCATAAAAAAGCAACTAAAACGCACCAAAATCATCGCAGGCATGGGCAATACTTTAATTGGTGGATTTGCCGCCGCCAAACGCATTGGAGCCTTTAAAGAACCCCCCAGAGACGTTTTGCCAAAATATATCCAAACCTTTTGCCGAAAAATGACCCGTGCATTTGGTGTGGAAGTTGTGCAAGTAAAGCCTGTGCCGCAGACACATGGACTTTGGGTGTCTAACCACATCTCTTGGCTGGACATTCCTGTGGTAGGGTCGGTTGCACCAGTGTTCTTTTTGTCAAAGGCGGAGATTGGTGAGTGGTTTATTTTTGGTAGACTTGCCAGAGCAGGAGGGACACTGTTTATCAAACGTGGTTCAGGCGATGCCGATGGTGTGGCACGCCAAATCGCTGATTTTTTGCGTGGTGGTTCATCAGTGGTATTTTTCCCAGAAGCAACCACAACAGACGGTAAGCACATCAAAAAAATCCACGGTAAGCTACTACAAGCCAGCATGGATACAGGTTTGCCCATCCGTCCTGTGGTAATCGCTTATGTCAATGCAGATGGCACGCTATCGGATGACTGTGCTTATTATGACAAACGCACGATGGCAGAGAGTCTAAGGCGAGTGGCGGACAGTGACGGCGTTAAGGCTTATGTGTTACCCTTAACACCGCTGTCCCCCAAAGATAAAACTCGCACCGAACTTACCGAGATGCTACAACAAACGATGGAGGAAGGCTTGGCAGAGCTACACAGACAAGTGTTAAAGGCTTAAAGTTTATTTATTGTACCCAACACCTTTACCAACCTTACTGTTTTTGGTATTTTTGGTGTTTTTCATTTTAACTCAACCGCCATTTGCCCCTTTGGTGTTACCTTAAAAATCTGCACCTTAAACAACACATCTTGTCCTGCCAATGGGTGATTAAAATCCACTTTAATCTCATCGTCATCAACATGGCATACCACACCTGCCAAAGTATGTTGTCCTTTATCAATAAATTCCATCATCATGCCTACCACAGGGTTTGGTTCAGACAAGCTAAATTTGGCACGAGAAAAAGTCTGGACATTCTCATCATGCCATTCACCAAAAGCTTGTGTAGGCGACAGATGGGCGGTGCGGACATCGCCTGCTTTTAGGTTGATGAGTACTTGCTCAAATCCTGCCAATAGACTCTCATCACCCATCACTAATGTTACAGGCTCATCTCGCCCAAAAGTACTGTCAATGATTGTGCCATTGGGTAAGCTTACCTCAAAGTGCAATAAGACGGTGCTACCGTCAGTAATACGAATCTCTTCGCTGGGTAAAATATTCATAACATTCCAAAACAAAAATATGGAACCAGTTTACCACACACTCCCTGTGTAGTAAAACACCCATACTATATTATGCCAATCAATCACTTGCCAACACCTTTTTTGCCCAATCAATCACTGGCAAATCAACCATCTGCCCATCAATGGCAAAACACGCCTGCCCTGTTGTATGATGATAAGACAGCACCTTTTTGGCAAATGCTATCTCCCCATCATGCACCCTTTGTCTTTGTATCACGCCCAACTGTCTGGGGTGTATGACAAGGCAGCCACCAAAGCCAAAATCATCAGCGTACGTCAGCCATTTGGCAAAACCATCATCATCGCCAAAATTAGGATAAATCGTCTCAATCGGAGCATTTAGCCCATTTGCTTGTGAGTGCAATACCAGTTCACACCGCACTTTATCTAGCATCATCGCCCCTGCCAATGTATCCTTGCCAATTCTTAGCGACGTCAATAAGTCCAAACAGCCATAACTTAACGCCATCAGTCCTGACGCACGTGCCATAGAGCCAACATTTAAAACACCCTGCCCACTTTCAATCATGGCAACAACGGGGCGAGTGGTTAATTCATGGGTAAGGCTTATCTGCTTGGCACTCTTAGCCTTAGGTAACACCACAGTGCTGATGACATCATGAGACTTTATCCACTCACAATCCAAACAAAACTCACCATGAGATGCCCCATGTATTCTCACCCAAATATCTGGTGTGGTTTTTGTCTGAGTCAAATCACCCAACAAATCACCTAACTCATGACGCACGTCAGCAGGCAAGCGGTCAGCAGCAGCATCCTCAAAATCAATGATGACAGCATGGATATGAGCGGTGATGGCAGGGTCGGTTAGGGCTTTAATGATACGTTTGGGCTGCGTGGCAGGGACGAAGAGATGGGCAAGCATGGCAAATCCGTTTAGTAAATGACCACAGGCAAATGACCACATTCGCCTGTGGATGCGCCCCAAAATATGCTAAATGGGCGTGAAAGTCAAATACACGTGAGAGTGTCTAAGCTCAATATTTGTAGGCTTAGGTTATTGAACTTGACTTACCATATAATCAACCGCTGCATAAACCTCAGCTTCACTAACCTCGCCTGTAACCTGTGCTGGCATTTTACCAAAACCTTTGGCAGAGTGCTTGTGCAAGGTGTCTATGCCTTTATCCAAACGTTTTGCCCAGTCGGCTTTGGCGGTGAGTTTGGGGGCATCTAATAATCCTTGGTCGTGGCAAATTCTGCAAGTTTTTTCATAACGTGCCCTACCCTCGGCAATGGATAAAGCCTGCACAGGAGCGGCGGCAAGGTCTGCTTGTTCGGCATTGTCTGTTTGGACGGTCTCTACCGTACCTTTATCGGTTGCATCAGAGGTAGCAGAGTCAGCGGTTGCCACTTCATCCGCCTTGGTCTCATCTGTGCCACTTAATCCATCGGTCTCATTTAATGTCACTTCATCGGCTTTAAGCTCTGTACTGGCAGAGACAGCTTGGGTGTTATTCTTGGTCTCTGAGGTGGGGCTGGCAGGTTTGTCGCCCCCACAGGCGGTCAAAAATACGGCACTTGCCAATAATAATGATAAGGTTTTACTAGAATGTTTCATAAGCGAGCTTCACAAGTTGGCTAACGATTGGCTTTAATATACCGAATTTTTGTAAGGAATTAAAGCGGAAAATTGTAAAGATGGATTTTTGATAATTATTCTTATTTTTAGATTTTATTGCACATTCTTACCAAATCATTCTTTTTTATAAAATTTTATAAATTACCAAAATTCATAAATATTATTGATGGAAAAACAGTAATAACCTGTAATGGCAAATATATAATACAAACCTATGATAACAAATAACCTTACCACTCATCCTTCAACTCTATCGTATCATTCTTTTTATAAAATTGCCAAAAATAATACAAAATCTCCAATACCATATAAATGGCAATAAAAGCAATTGCAGGATTGTCATAATCCTTTTTAATAATCCCAAAATAACCCAAAATTATTGCACAAAATAGCATTGTTAATTGTGAATTGGTTTTTCTGCTTAATTTTTTCATCATTATCAAGTCGCCAAAAAACTTTACTCCACTCTACCAAATCTCCCCCCAAAATACTCCACTCTACCAAATCTCCCCCCAAAAAAAGTTAAATTTCACGCATTACAACCTTTCTAAATTCAAGCATTTAAGGTATAATTACCCATTTTCCTTTATTTTTTACGAGCCAATGATGACAGACCAAGCCCAAACCGACTACAAAAACACCCTAAACCTTGCTGATACCGCTTTTTTTGGGTTGAATATTGAAAAAAATATATTAAAAACAATGGTTTAATAAAAAAATTATGCTAATTTATAAAAAATTCTTGACATCTTGTTTTTTTAACTTAGAATCAAAGAACCATAGGCTGATGAGGTATTTTAGGTTATGGTGTTTATCTTTTTCATTTATATAAGGAATATGTTATGTTAAAGCAATTAGACCTAAGCAAAGTTGTTGGGCTTAAAAACCAATCAAACTGCAAAACAATTATGACAATTGGTGTTAAAGATAAGAAGTAATGCCAATCAAAAAGACACTGGGTTAAAATCTGGTGTCTTTTTTTTATTGATTAAGTATTAAGGACGATGAATGAATTTTAATGATATTTATAATCCAAACCAATCTTTAGCAATTGTATTGCGTGGTGCAAATAATAAAAAGATTGTAGATTCTTTTTATTATTTGTTGGATGTTTGCGATGAAATCTTAGATAAAGATTTCAAGAAAAATATAGCCAAAAATATAGAGTTTGCAGAATCTCACTCCATATTGGGAGGTATCTTATTCCACTTTATTAATCACCTTGTTAAATCAATTACAAAAAATAATATTTATGAAATAAATGATGTGTTTATTTCTTTTAATAAATTTATCTCGTTTTATGATAGAGAAAAAATAATTTTCTCTGGTGTGGGAGATGTGGGCAACCTGTACTTAAATCAGTTTAATAAAATTAATGATGATGCTTATGAATTTTCCTGCAAACCAATTAATGTTAATTTAATTGATGAGTATAAGTTAAAAATTAATAATCTTATGAATTTTATTAAGGATATTGATTTTGAAACTTATATGGAAATTGACAATATAGTGGATGATATATATGTATTTGGTGTAGACTTTAAAGATAGTCAAGAAATGGTTTATTCTGGAAGTGACTTTGATAAACTAGGCTGTATTTTTTTCAATGAAGATATTTTTGTTGATAAAGATGATTTGTTTATCTTAGATAAGATTATACACGAATCTGCTCATCAAATATTGTTATCTGTAATGATACATGATGAAGTTGTGCTTAACTCAGATGATGAGCGTTATCCATCACCCCTTAGAACTGGCTTAAGAACAATGAATGGTATATATCACGCAGCTTTTGTTTTGTATAGAATAGCACGATTTTTTAATCAAATTATCAAAAAACAAAATACTCAATATTCTTACGATGATCTGATTTCTCATATCAATAAAAATAAGGAACAATTTTTAGCTTGCTATGATGTTATTTCCAAAAATGGAAAATTAACGAATTTGGGAAGTGCCATAATTGAGAACTGTTACAAAGAATTAAAGGATATGCCTAATGAAATTAACAGATAAGTTATCCAAAGAAACCATCGAATTGATGCAAAGATTTAATGACGATGCAGTAAGAAGGCTAAACGATGATTTATACCCAATAGCACCAGATTTAGTTGAAATGCTTATTGATTCAATTTATGGAAATATTTATCAAAGAGGTGTTTTGAGCATTAAAGAACGGCATATAGCAACATTATCAGCACTTATTGCTATGGGTAGTTCAGAAAGGCAATTGTCATTTCAGGGGCTAGCTGCTTATAAGCTTGGTATTACAAAAGAAGAAATTCAAGAAATATTGATACAAAACGCAATATTCAGTGGGTTTACAAGAGCAATGAATGCTGCTGTTGTGCTTGATGAAGTGTACAAGAAATATCTACAAGGAAAAGACAATGAAGCATAGGGATTTTTATGTTTATCAAGTTGCAGAAACAGTACTGAATACAAGTATTAGAACCGTTGGTTTTTTGTTTGCTTGGTTAATGCTTACCGTATTTAAAAACCCCCAGCATTTGGGGGTTTTTATTGGAACTTCTTGGGCGTGTCAGGTGTTGGCATTGTTGTTGTTTTCTTGGGTGTGCAGTCAACCAAAATTTACCATTCATAGTAAAAAGATATTACTGTGTTTTTGTGTTATTTGCTTATTATCTTTTTTGCCATTATTATTTATTCATAATTATTTTATTTTTGGTATAATTTTTGTTATTAGTTCTATTTTTACCATTCTTTTAAATCCGTTAGGGACAAGCCTTACCAATGACTTGTATGGTGGTAACAATAAATCAAATGGTTTTAAGGTGCGTGGATTTGTCAATTCCATCAATACCATCTTGTCTCCCGCTATTTCTGGGTTTATTATTCATTATTTTGGTGCACATCAAATTATATGTGCTTGTATTATTTTATCTTTTATAAGTGGCATTTTGTTTTATGGTATAAAAAATATAAAATTGCAGGAAAACTTAGAAAAACAATCAAAAAATACCTTTAAAATATTACTTAAAAATCCCATTGAAAGATTGATGGTTTTGGTATCATTGCTGGCTAATTTTATCATCACCCCAATGATTGCTTATATCATTCCCTATAATATAGCAAATAAATTTAAATTACCTGCATTTTATATCGGTATTAGTGAGGGTTGTTTTGGTATTGGAATGATATTGGGTAGTGTTTACTTTCTAAAATTATTCAATAAAAAAATTGGCAGTCATAAAAGTGTGGTGTGTAGCATTGTATTGGTTGCGATTGGGATTTTATTGTCTTTGTTGGACGGATTTTATCTGTTTTGCATGGCATTAATAATGATGGGTGTTGGGGTGGTAATGTTTAATATTAACAGTACCCATATTCGCTGTACAGCAACCCCAAAGGATATTCGTGCCAGTTTTGAATTTATCTTTTTGGCGTGTTGTATTGTGTTTATTCCCATTGGTGTTTTTTTGACGACTTGGGTGTTAAATAATGGATTTTTGATTTATTTTTATGGTGTGATTGTTTGTTTTTTATTAATGTTGTCTGTTATGATTGATAAAAATTTAGATGTTGTTCATATCTATAAGGTAGATAATGATAAACTGGAGGGTTATTACAAAACTTACTACCCTAAAATTTATCAATAATCATTTGGGTAGTTGAGGTAAATTTTGTCTTTATAAATGTTGTGAACTAGGCTATAATTAGCCGTTTTAAATAAATTTGAGCCAAGCCATGACAGACCAAGCCTCCCAAGAAGACTACAAAGACACCCTAAATCTTGCCGATACGCCATACCCCATGCGTGCCAACCTTGCAAAGCGTGAGCCAAAATGGCTTGACGAATGGGAAAAAGATGGACTATATCAGCAAGTTCGTCAAGCCAAACAAGGCTTGCCCAAATACATTTTGCATGACGGCCCCCCTTATGCCAACGGGCAAATTCACCTGGGTCATGCGGTCAATAAAGTCCTAAAAGACATCATCACCAAATCCAAAAACCTATCGGGTTTTGATGCCGTCTATGTCCCTGGTTGGGACTGCCATGGTCTGCCCATTGAGCAAAAAGTAGAACAAA